>Ga0183099_1000228_pt1 | contig 47581 bp, 43 predicted proteins | sample Biomet1_FD_127788 | JGI IMG/M metagenome (GOLD analysis project Ga0183099, IMG submission 127788) | Microbial communities from bioreactor (seeded with anoxic lake sediment) at LBNL, California, USA - Biofuel metagenome 1 | ecosystem: Engineered > Bioreactor > Anaerobic > Unclassified ... | reverse complement strand
GCTCATGCGCATCGGTTTCCCTATTTTCGATCGTTTTGGTGAGTTCCGCCGTGTGCGTCAGGGTTACGCCGGCATGCGCGACAACCTGTTTGAAATTGCCAACTATCAGCAACAGGCCTGCCATGGCCGTCCGGTTTATCACTCACCGTTGAAACAGCCGTTTGCCCAAGCACCGATGGCTGAGGAGGTCTTAGCATGAATCATTTGCAGCGACATTTACGCGTCAGCGAAGTTCACGTTCCGCATCTGAAAGTGGCGTTCGCCAGTTCGGATATGAAAACGGTGAACCAGCATTTTGGTTCGTGTGAAAGCCTGCTGGTATATGGGGTGGAACCCGATGGTTATGAGCTGATTCAGGCGGCTGAATTTCAGGTGGTGGAAGGGCATGTACCGGCCAAAGTGACCAGTCGCATTGAGGTCATTGATGGCTGTTTTGCGGTGTATTGCAATGCAGTCGGCGAGGCGGTGTTTCGTCAGTTAATGACGCACGGTATTCGGGCGATCCGCGTGGAATCCGGCACCCCGATCACCGATCTGCTGCATCAGTTACAAGAGCAATGGCCGCAACGCATTCCACAAAAAACCGCACGCACCACGTCTGCCGACAAGCTGGTTGATGCGTTGGAAGAAGCGGGCTGGGACGAGTAATTATCGATAGCAATACAAAAAACTTAGCTCAGAGGAGAGGAAAATGAGTGGATTTATTACTGGTATTACTCGTGGCGGCGCTACGTGGACCCCGGAATTTGTGACCGCTGTGGATGCCCACACCTGTATTGGCTGTGGTCGTTGCTACAAAGTGTGTTCCCGTGACGTGTTCAATCTGGTCGACCGAGCCGATGTGCTGGATGACGATCTGGATGATGAAGAAGATGATGCCATGATGGTGATGACAGTCGCCAACGCCGATGACTGTATCGGTTGTGGTGCTTGCTCACGCGTGTGCCCGAAAAACTGTCATTCGCATGCGACGATGCCAGCGTAATTTTATATACAGAGTCCTTTGCAATCTTGGGTGGCAACACCCGAATGCGTTTTCACCCGGGAGTAATCCCGGGCTTTTTATTTTCCACGCATGATATTGGTCAGGCACAAATTGGTCTGCTGCACGAAATGAATGAAATTGAAGTAATCTTCACTTTCCAACTCGCGGCCACTGGCGGCACGATCGGCATAAAATAGTCCGATGCTTTGCTTATCAATTACGATCGGTGAAAGGAAAAACCCCCGTGCACAACTGATCGCTTTGGTGGCAGCAGAAAGCAGATGATTCCAGCGCGGATCGGTATGGCTTTTGATCCACAAGGTTTCCTGCGACTGTATACAATGATTGAAGATTGAGCGCCCACCAGTCAAATCCACGATAAAGATCTCTTTCAACGGCCCCTCTTCCAATGAGGAGGCAAAGCGCGGTTGTAAGTGCGTTTTTTCCCGATTCAACAGCAAAACCAACACCCGATCCATACCGACACCCGCGTAGATCCCATGCAGTGACTTTTGCATGATCAGGTTAATATCGGCTTTTTCATGTGCCAGTGCAGTGAGCTCGCGTAGCGTTTTCAGCTGAATAGCATCATCGGGTTCATTCACCGGAATGACGGTTTTTTCTGAAGTTAACAGCGGCGCGAGGCTGGCATCGAGATAAGGTGACAACATTAACGCACCATAGGTATAAGCCAGTTTAATGGTCTCTTCGGCGCAGTTTTTGGCCCGCTGTTTTACCTCTTTGACATCCAGTTTCATCAGCTTACCGAGCACATTTAATTCTTGCTCAATTTGTACTGGTGTGGTTTTCGGATTAAGTAATAACGCACTAAACGTATTGGCTTCAGCAATCGCTTGTAATTCGGGGGTACGGCGTTCCGGATCTTTGAGTGACAGTTGTAGCATGCTGCCCATATTCCAGGAGCTGGCTAAACCGGCACTGATCTTCATAAAGCTGGTGCCGAGCATTTCGCGGATGATTTCGTTGCTATCGCTCTGCGTTTGTCGCAGTTTTTGATCCAGCTGTTCGGTGATCGGGCCGCCCATACTCCAGAATGCGCTCTCACCCAGATTATGTAGCAGGGCAGCAATATAGGCTTCTTCACGGGTCGCTTCATCGTAATCGGCGAGGATCATGCGGGCCAGCATTGCGGCATGAAAGGATTGTGCGATCAGACGCAATAAGCGTTCATAGACGGGCTGCGAGATATCGTGGCTTTTCAGCAGGCTATCGACCAGTTTCGCGGTAATGCAGATCTGTTTTAGTGCATTAAAACCCAACAGCACTACTGCCCGGCTAATGGTGGTCACCTGATTACTGCCGCGGCTATAGGTGACGCTGTTGGCGACGCGCAAAATGCGGGTGGTCAAGCCATTATCATGCAGGATCGATTTGCCCAGATCGGCGAGCGACATATTGTCATCTTGCGCCATCTTTTCCAGCATCCGCACCGTGGCACATAGCGCCGGCATTTCCTGCACACTGATGCGCTCGATCCAGGCATCGGTTCCACGGGTTGTTTGAATCGCCATCGTCCTGATTTCCCGCCGTTATTTTATTATTGCTAACCCTAAGCATAACGAAAAAAGCGAGTTGTCTGCAGACTTAATTTACTCTTGTGCGCTCAACCACTTAGTGATGCCATGTGCGGCCACATAACCACTGGCAAAACAGCCGGTCAGCAGATAACCGCCAGTCGGCGCTTCCCAATCGAGCATCTCGCCGGCACAAAAAGTACCGGGAATTTCATTGAGCATCAGTTGCGCATTTAACGCAGAAAAACAGACACCGCCAGCGGTGCTGATAGCTTCATCCATCGGTGTGGTGCGTAACACTTGCAGTGGGAATTGTTTAATGGCGGCGGCCAGTTGCGTTTCGTTGGTGAAGGTCTCTTTGCTCAGACATTCCCGTAACAGCGCCGCTTTGACGCCATCAATACCGACTTTGCTTTTCAGTTGTGTTGACAGCGATTTTGCGCCGCGTGAGCGCAGTTCCTGTTCAATTCGATCTTGCGATTTGTGTGGCAGCAGATCGAGCGTCAATGTGGCGCAGCCGTGTTGTGTCAGCTGGTCGCGCAGCTCGGCGGCAAACACATAAATCAGACTGCCTTCGACACCGCGTTCCGTGATCACAAACTCACCCTGGCGTTCAGTCAATTTGCCTTCGCGATCGGTCAAACTGGCCACCACGGTTTTCATCGGGGTACCGGCAAAGCGGCTGCGAAAATCATCCGACCATGCCAGCTCGAAACCACAGTTGGCGGCCTGCAACGGTGCCACGGCGATATGGCGGGCTTGTAACAAAGGCACCCAGGCACCATCAGAACCCAGCCGAGACCAACTGCCACCACCTAAGGCCAACAACACGGCATCGGCTGCGACGCTAGTTTCTCCGTCTGTTGTTGCAAACATCAACTGCTGTTGTTCATTCCAGCCGATCCAGCGGTGGCGAACATGAAATTTCACCCCTGATTCGCGCAGGCGTTGCAGCCAAGTGCGTAACATGGGTGCTGCGCGCATATCGGTTGGAAACACCCGACCAGAGCTGCCGACAAAGGTGTCAAAACCCAGCTCATGCGACCATTGGCGCAGTGCGTTGGCATCAAAGGCTTGTAGCAGCGGTTGCATCTCTTGCTGACGATGCCGGTAGCGATTTACAAAATCCGGGAACGCTTCGGAATGGGTAATATTCATGCCGCCTTTACCAGCCTGCAGAAATTTACGCCCCACTGATGGCATCGCATCAAACAGATCGACCTGAACTCCTTGCTGGCTTAACACTTCTGCCGCTATGAGTCCGGCGGGGCCACCACCAATAATAGCCACCCGTTTTGTTGATAATGCCACCCTGTTCTCCGTTTGTTCATCCCGCTTAAGAGCGTTGATTGTAACATTCAATCAAATACTGTGCTGAAACAGACGAAATTCCTCAGCAAAATGCGGATATAAAAAAGCCACCGGTAGTCGGTGGCTGAAATAACAACGGAGTGAGGGTGTTATTCGCCTTTCACGGTTACGGTGTAAGTGCCGATCAAACCCAGAATGTTGTTAGATTTCTGGTCAACATGGCTGACACGGCTGATGTTGCCGTTTTTCTTGGCGGCATCGATAGAGCAATCGCCCAGTGCCACCATGGCCAAATAGCTCTTACAGGTAGCAGTGCCTGTTTTGCTGGCTTCGGCGTTAGAAGTGGCAGTAACTGGTGCATTGATGTCAGTAAAAATTGCGCCAACCGGCTGAGAAGTTGCACAACCTGTCAGAGCGAATGCAGAGGCTAACAGGGTGCTGATGATAATTTTGTTCATGATTTATCCCGAGAGTAATAACGATACATGGATGCCATAAGGCGGGCGGCAATGTATAACAAGACTCTATTGATAACTACCTGAATTCCTGCACTCCTGTTAGTTGTAACAGCCAACGTAAAACCCGCTGTTTAACCTGCGAAATGTCTTTGATGACACACCTTTCGACATACTGTCTTAACTGCGACAAAAGCTGACAAAGCTCGCCCTGTTGTCAGACAAAACAGCCTTTCTCTTGTTTTATCTAATTGAAAAATAATGATTTTGTATGTGGCACTTCATTTGCAGCTTTGTGATCACGGTCACAGGGAGAGACATCATGATTCAAATCGACGAAAGCGCACTGACGCAACTACACCAACTGCAGCAACAACTGGTGCAGGAATGTATCGGTTTGCGTCTGATTGCCAAGGGTGATCCCTGCTCCGGGATCAAAGTAGATATGGGCTGGACTGCCACTCAACAGCCTGACGACGTGTTGTTCCGTCAGGACGGTCTGGTGTTTTTAGCCGATCGCCGTCAATGGCCTTTATTAAAAGATTGTCAGATCTCACTGGCGGAACGTCAGGGGCAACCGGGTTTTAACATCCAGCCTCAGCCTGCAGATTGTAAATGCAGCAGCGGCAGTTGCAGCCCGACACAAGCCACCAACTGCCCATCCACCGCCAGTGTGAATTAAAAATACGCGCATAGAAATACGCACAAAAAGATACGCACAAAGGAGACGAGTCATGTGGAACTATTCAGAAAAAGTTAAAGATCACTTCTTCAATCCACGCAATGCCAAGGTGATTGCCGATGCGAACGCCGTAGGTGACGTTGGCTCGATCAGCTGTGGTGATGCGTTACGTCTGATGTTGCAAGTCAACGCAGAGAGCGAAATTATCGAAGATGCCGGTTTTCAGACCTTCGGCTGCGGCAGCGCGATAGCCTCTTCTTCTGCCCTGACCGAGATGGTTATTGGTAAAACTTTGGATGACGCGCTGAAGATCAGCAACATGGATATCGCGGATTATCTCGATGGTCTGCCACCCGAAAAAATGCACTGTTCCGTGATGGGCCAGGAAGCGTTGCAGGCAGCGATTGCCAATTTCCGTGGCGAAGAGTGGCACGATGACCATGAAGAAGGCGCGCTGATCTGTAAATGCTTTGCGGTCGATGAAGTCAAAATCATCAAAGCGGTGAAAGAGAACGGCCTGACCTCGATTGCCGACGTCATCAACTACACCAAGGCCGGTGGCGGTTGCGGCGCGTGCCATGAAAAAATTGAACAAGCGTTGCAGAAAGTGTTGGCAACCCAGCCTTGTAACGAAGCACGCATTGCGACTACCAGTCTGGAGCGCAGCAAGGTAGCGCCGCATGTCGATCTGTCGAAGAAAGATGAAAACTGGCGTACCGTGGCCGCTGTACTGGAAGAGATGCGTCCGCGTCTGCAGGCTGATGGCGGTGATGTAGCCTTGATCAGCGTCACCGACAGCAAAGTCGAAGTGGCACTGTCAGGTAGCTGTGTGGGTTGCATGATGACTGACATGACCCTGTCTTGGATCCAACAGACCCTGATGGAAAAAATGGGTCGTTACATCCAGGTTGTGAGCGTGACTCAGGCCGAAACAGCACTGGTTTAAGGAGACGGAACATGAAAGCGATCTATTTAGATAACAATGCCACCACCCGTCTCGACCCGATGGTGCTGGAAGCCATGATGCCGTTTATGACGGAGCATTATGGTAATCCTTCCTCTATTCATGGTTTCGGTGAGCCGGTACGTAAAGGCATCGAACGGGCACGGGAACAAGTGGCTGCTCTGTTAGGTGCTGCTCACGACAGCGAAATTATTTTTACTTCCTGTGCTACCGAAGCCAACAGCACCGCCATTTTATCAGCGGTGGAAGCCTTACCCGAGCGTAAAGAGATCATCACTTCGGTGGTCGAACATCCGGCCATTCTGGAAGTCTGTGAACATCTGGAGCGTCGTGGTTACACCATTCACCGTTTACCGGTCGATAGCCAGGGCCGTCTCGATTTAGATCATTATCAATCGCTGCTCAGTGAAAATGTCGCACTGGTGAGCGTGATGTGGGCGAACAACGAAACGGGCACCGTGTTCCCGGTGCAAACCATGGCAACCATGGCGAAAGAAAAAGGCGTGTTGTTCCATACCGACGGTGTGCAGGCGGTGGGGAAATTCCCGATCCATCTGGCCAGCAGTGATATTGACATGCTGTCGTTCTCCGGCCATAAAATTCACGCACCGAAAGGCGTGGGGGCGTTGTATGTCAAACGCGGCAGCCGTTTCCGCCCATTACTGCGTGGTGGTCATCAAGAACGTGGTCGTCGTGCCGGTACTGAAAATGCGGCAGGAATTGTCGGCTTAGGCATGGCCTGTGAACTGGCCGAAGTGCATATGCCCATCATGTCGCATTTGGCGGAACTGCGTGACGAATTACAGGCGGGTTTACTGGAAAAAGTGCCGTGTTCTATCGTGACCGGTGATATTGAAAACCGCACACCTAACACGCTGAATATCGCCTTTGAATATATTGAAGGGGAGGCGATTCTGCTGATGCTGAACCAACTCGGCATCGCCGCATCCAGTGGCAGCGCCTGCACCTCTGGTTCGCTGGAACCATCACACGTGATGCGTGCGATGAGTATTCCGTATACCGCTGCACATGGCAGCGTGCGCTTCTCACTGTCGCGTTACACCCGTCAGAAAGAGATCGATTATGTGCTGGAAAAACTGCCGCCGGTGATCGAGCGTCTGCGTTCACTGTCACCTTACTGGGTGCAGAATAAACCCGATCTGGAAAAAATGGGCGAGTTTGCGCCGGCTTATGCATAATTGACCATCTTAGATCAAACAAAGGGCCGAATGGCCCTTTGTTGTTTTCACTATTATTATCCCGAAACTGTGTTTGTTCTCCATAATAATGATTACAGCATGTGGTAGTTTTTGATAATAAATCGCTGAAGTAAGGAATAACGCATATGTCGCTGAGTTTGATTTTAAAAAATACAGTGCTTGGTCGGATTCTGATGTTACTCGGCGTTGGTGCCATTTTTGTGCTGATTTTTGAATTCTGGGCGTTTTCTTATAAAACCAGAACGGATGCAGCGAATGAAAATCACCTGCAGATCACACAAGCGATGAATGCATTACAAGCTGATATTGCCGCTCGGAATGCACTTTATAAGCGTTTAACACACCATGATCTTTTCTGGATCAAGCAACATTTCTCCGGCTTTTGGCAACTCAATGCCGATACTCATTCAATGTTGTTTAACGACGCACCTATAGCAGATCAACAAGTCTATATCGATCGTTTCTCAAGTAATGGCTCGACGGCAGGCGTTTTAGTTCGGAAGGGTGATCTATTTTCATTTGAACTCAGCGGCAATAAAGCACTCGTCAATAAAACACTCGGGAAAGATGACCCGGCAATAGCTGCGCTTTTGGCTGGTCGCTCTTATCAGGGGATTTTCCCTGATGCGGGTCAGTGGAGTTATCGGGTGTTTGAGCCAATCAAAAATGCGGACAATGTTGTTATTGGCGCACTCTACAGTGGTATCAATATCACGTCAGACATTCAACAACTGATCGAACATACACGCACAATTGCGATTGGCCAGCATGGCTATGTTTCGATTATCAATGTCAATAAAGGCGCTTCATTTGGTATGCCAGTGTTCCATCCATCATTCACATCTGCGTCTGCGGTGTTAGATGAAAAAGACACCACAACAGGGCAATCCGTTATTAATTCAATGCTCGCGCAGCAAAAGGGTAATTTTGATTACACACCGAATGCCACTGCAGGGTTACAACACGTCTACTTTGATATTTATGGCCCATGGAATTGGTTGTTGCAGGTCGTCATGCCAGAACAAGACATGCAGCAGATTATTATAAAAAATACCCTATTTAGCATTGGTTCAATGCTGATTGGCACCATCTTTATGGGTCTCTTTGGTTGCATCGTGCTTGTTCGTAATCTGCTGCCTTTGCAAACTATTAGCTCGAATTTAAGTGAGATCGCCGTCGGTGATATGACGACCGATTTAACGGTGCCCAAACAGAATACCGAGATCCGCCGGTTGGCGCTGGAATCAAAAATGATGCAGCAAAAATTGCGTGCCATGATTTTATCGATTCAGTCGTCGGCAAAAGAGGTGAAGCATGAGGTGGTGTTACTGGCAACTGAAACCGACCACATGGGGCAGTCTGCTCATACGATGGCAGAGCAAACCAATCGATTAAGCGCTATCGCTTCTGAATTACAAACCACCACACAAACAGTGCAACAATATTGCAGTGATTCCAAACAGCAAATGGGTGTTATCCACGATCATGTGCATAGCGGGGTCATGGTGATAGCCAATGCAGAAGAAAACATTATGGCCATCAGTGCACGTATGCAAGAGGTGGTTAGTTCATCGGGTAAAGTGCAAAAAGCTACCGATGATATCTTCCATTTGGTCAATGCTATTCAGCAAATCGCGAATCAAACCAACTTGCTGGCGTTGAATGCGGCGATTGAGGCGGCCAGAGCGGGCGAACATGGGCGTGGTTTTGCGGTTGTTGCAGATGAAGTCAGAAATTTGTCTATTAAAGTCAGTGAAACATTAGCCGAAATGACACAAGTGGTTGATTCTATTAAAGCAGCCTCATTGCAAGCGAGCCATTTATCACACCAGACTGCGGAGCAAATTACACAAATAGAAAAACAAGATATGCGGCAGGTGGAAGAGCAATTTGAAGCTATAATCTTTGCTCAAGATGAAATGGCTCAACGCATTGATAAAATTGTTGATTCGATGATTTTACAGCGCGAAGTCGCTGATAACATCACTCATGCTGCGAATGAAACGCACGTGGTTTCAGAACAGACGAACCAAGCTGCGCAAACCATGAACTTGCTCAGTGAATCAACTTCGCAGATATCCGAGCGTCTGCTTGACGCAGTAAATGGCTTTAAGGTGTAACCAATGTTGTTAGTAAAAAAGATGGTCGTTGGTCTGGTTGTTTTGCACTGTCTTGCCGGTTGCCAGACAGTTACCGATAGTGAAAAACCAGAACAAACAGCAACGAAAAAGAGTAAAGAACCAGCACAGCTATTTTTGGCTGATTTAAAAGCCAATGGCGACCATCTATTTTGCGACCAGCCTGCTTATGTGCAGTGTTTCCGTCAAACCAAAACCAAATGTTTGAAAGATTTAGCGACTGTGAAAGAGCCATGCTTACAAAGTGCGTTACAAAGTAATGGTGGCAAGGTGGTCGATAGTAACTATAAAAAAGTCGGTAACGATTTTGCGCTTTGCATGCTGGTGAAACATGCGTTGATGTATCCGAAAAAAGCGGAATCAGTCGGCATCTGTCTCGATAAAGCGAGGTTTAACAATAAGCCGATTGCTTATTGATATCTGGTATTGAAGAAGAGACTAATTTGTAGCTAATCTCGCGATATTTTCTGCCTGATACTTCACTGCCGTACAGGCAGCTTAGAAAATGTATATTTTCGGACATAAAAAATCCATGCGTTGACTTACTCATTGTCAATGATGTTGGCGGGAATCCAGTATTCCTCACGCCTGTTGGGTGTTTCTATGCAAAAGTAAAGGGTAAGGGATTATTCTTCCTTTAAACCTCTATGCTTCAACGTGGTTTAAAAACACATCAATCAAGTAAATTCCATCCAGCCATTAATCACGATCACCAGCCGCTAAATCGACAAAGCGTAGGTTTCAAAATTACGATCCGATATACGCAACGTTTTTGAATTGTCATTTGCTGCTGAGTTGAAATGTATGACCGACGTCTCTCGATGTGTTCATTATGATTTGTAATTGCTAAACCCATCTTTCGATTCGCCATTGGTGGATGTACTTAATGAGTTAGAGCATTTGAGACGTTTGCAGCTAATGGGAGATACACCGGCCCCGTTGTTTTATCAGCTTAAAGCAATATTTCACTTATTAGAGAGTCTAGGGTCTGCTCGAATAGAGGGGAATCACACTACGTTGGTGGACTATGTCGAAAGTCGGGTTGATGGCTTGTCACAAACTGAAGATCATTTAAAGGAAGTAGCCAATATAGAACAGGCTATGTCTTTTATTGATGAAGTTGTTGAGCCTGGCTTGCTGCTTCATGTTTTAGATTCTGACGAGCTTCCGAGTATCCAAGGATTAGATTATTGAACCCGAATAGGGAAGCTATTTCGAGAGATTAAACGGCGGCAAGATCCCATGCTGATTCAAGGAGCATCGATCAACGAGCTGAAATCGATGTTGTCTGTTTATCCTAATGTGCTAACCAATACCTTCATTGGTTCACCTGCGGAAGTTTTATCAAATTTAGGCCAAGCGTGATAAGCGGAGTGAGTATCCCATCTTTGCCAGTAAGACTCTGGCCTGCTTGCAAGGATTTAAGCGCCTGTTCGAAATCAAAACCTGATGTCATGTGTCATTCCTATTTTTTCTCATATTACTGAAATGACACAGATTTCCAAACACTCCCAGTGGTTATTAAATTGTACGGCCTTCTAAGCCGTGGGTTTAACCAGCGGCTGAATTTGATCAATGTGTTCACCGTCTGATCTGTTCAACCTGCCACCATGAGTCATTTCCAAGTAAGCCAGCCCAGAGATCATCCGATACGTTTTGTTTATCTTCTATTGATGTTTTATTTGCAGGATAACTATCTGGAGCTCCGCTGAGAACCGCCATGACAGCACTCGGTGATAAAACCGCCGATATTTCAATTATGTAGGAGGTCGCATTTTAAACTGATCATCCGTTGCGTCATACGGATGATCAGGATGTGAATCAATGCGCAGTCTGAAAGTGTTTGCCTAATAATGCGTGATAAAACTCATGTCCACTGAGCATGCCTAAAATTTTATTTGGTGTACCAAGTAACAATGGCTGGCCGGTGTGATAGGAGATATCAAGGGCTTCTCGCATTGAGATTTCAGGTGGCGCAACGACAATTTGATTCGGACTGAATTCAAATGCTGAGGCTTTCTCTTTGAGATAACACAAAGGCAGATGCTCTCCTTGGCGGGTTACGGATATCAGTTGATGATCCGATTGCAGTTGCATGCAAGTCTCTGTTGCCGCATCAAGAATCAGCCCCTGGCTGCAGGATGTCAATGCATTGAGGGGTTTCATCAATGAATGTCCACACAGCACATTCAATGGGTTTGTGTGCGCGACAAATTCACTGACGTAGCTGTTTTCGGGTTTCAGTACGATGTTTTCCGGTTTGTCGTATTGAATGATTTTTCCCGATTCCATGATCGCAATTTTACTGCCGATTTTCAGGGCTTCATCTAAATCATGGCTGACGAAAATAATTGTTTTATTCAACTGTTGTTGGAGTTCAATCAGTTCATCTTGTAACTGAGTACGAATCAGTGGGTCGAGCGCCGAGAAAGGCTCGTCCATCAAGAGAATATCGCTATCCATTGTGAAGGCTCGCGCTAAACCGACTCGCTGTTGCATGCCGCCTGATAACTCGTGTGGATATTGTTTACTCCAGTTTGCCAGCCCCACCAATTCCAGTTTTGCCATCGCGCGTTGATGTCGTTCTTTCTCCGGCACACCTTGCATTTCAAGGCCAAACGCAACGTTTTCGAGCACAGTCAGCCAAGGCATCAGTGCAAATTTCTGAAAAACCATTGAAATTCGTCGCGAACGTAATCCTTGCCAGTCTTTTTCGTTACACTGGCTGAGTGCGATAGAATTCACACCATCGCTGAGTTCAATTTCGCCACGCGAGATTGGGTTTAAGCCGTTAAATGTGCGCAATAAACTTGATTTTCCTGAGCCGGAAAGCCCCATTAACACACAGATCTCGCCGCGGGAGATATCCAGAGAGGCATTGTGCACAGCAATGACATCGCCATTTTTTTCAATGAGTTGTTGTCGGGTGATGCCTTGATCGATCAGTTTGAAGCTGTCATTAAGGTGATTACCAAACACGACATCCAAATTTCTCACTTTGATTGCTGGTTTCATGATTATTCTCCGGTTTGATGCGTTGGTGATTTGCAAAGACGGTCAAGAATGATCGCAACCAAAACAATGGCCAGACCCGCTTCAAAACCTTGAGAAATATTGACTGTATTCAGTGCGCGGACCACGGGTTCACCTAAACCATCGGCACCAACTAATGCGGATACAACGACCATGGATAACGACAACATGATGCATTGAGATATACCTGCCATGATATTCGGCATGGCGCTGGGTAATTCGACTTTATAGAGCAGTTTGAACGGCGAGGCCCCAAATGCTTTGCCCGCCTCAATCAACTCATTTGGTACACCTTTGACGCCTAAGTAGGTCAAACGAATCGGCGCTGGAATTGCAAAGATAATTGTTGAAATCAGCCCAGGAACGACACCTAAACCAAAGAGCACCAAAGTCGGGATCAAATACACAAATGTTGGAATGGTTTGCATGAGATCAAGAGCTGGGCGCATCAGTGTGTAAATCCATGGTTTGTGTGCGCAGAGAATCCCGATGGGTACACCAATCAACACTGATGTCACTGTCGCCGCCATGACCAGAACGAAGGTTTGTAGCATTTCATTCCAATACCCTAGGTTCAGAATAAGTAATAATGCGGCTACGACAAAAACAACCAACGACAGGCGGCGATGAATGAACCACGCCATCAGTGCGGTGACTGTGATAGGGACATAAGGCGGTAGGAACTCAAATCCTTCAACCAGCGATGTAATGGTCCAATCGAATGCAATCGAGATCGTGTCAAAAAATAAAGCAGCGTGGAGGGTCAGCCAATTCACAATCGCTTCCATCCAGACCCCAACCGGGATTTTGTGTTCAATGATCCAGTTCATATCGTCTTCCTTGAAGGGCTGTTGCCAGCCCGATAACATTATTTCGATAGGTATTGCTGAACCGCGGGGAGACCGGGTTTACCATCAATGGTTTTGATATCTTTAAGCCAGCCAGACCAATCGGCTTCATGTGTCACAAGCCATTCATGTGCGGCGAGGTTTGGCTTTTTCCCATCGGTCAGAATGCTATTCATGACGCGATTTTCCATATCAATAGAGAAAGTGAGGTTGTTCAGCAACTGGCCGACATTCGGGCATTCCGCCAAATAGCCTTTTCTCACGTTGGTATAGACGGTCGCGCCACCAAAATCAGGACCGAAATAATTATCACCGCCCGATAAATACTGAATTTTGAAGTTCGTATTCATCGGATGGGGTGCCCAGCCCAAAAAGACGATCCATTGGTTTTTACGCACGGCCCGAGAGAGTTGAGAAAGCATGCCCGCTTCACTCGATTCAACCAGCTTGAACCCTTTCAAATCTAAAGCCGGATCAGTAAACATTTTTTGGACTAAACGGTTACCGTCATTGCCGGGCTCAAGGCCATAAATCTGGCCGTGTAGTTTGTCGGCAAATTTGTGGATATCATGAAATGACTTCAGCCCCGCGTCGTAAACGTAGTCCGGAACGGCAAGGGTATATTTCGCACCGTGTAAGTTAGCTTTGATGCTTTCAACAGAAGCATTGTCGATATATTTACGCATATCGCCTTCCATGGTCGGCATCCAGTTGCCCAGAAAAACGTCGATGTCTTTATTCGCCAATGTGGTGTAAGTCACCGGAACCGACAACAATTGGGTTTTGGTTTTGTAGCCTAGCCCTTTGAGGATTTCACTCGTGACCGCAGTGGTCGAGGTGATGTCTGTCCAGCCGACATCGGAGAATCGCACGGTATCGCAGTCAGCCGCTTGGCTGATGGTTGGCATCGTCATCAATGCAGCTGAAACAAATAACGAAAGCAATTGATTCTGACGTGTATGTGTATTGCGCATAAAAATATCCCTCTTCAAATATCCTGTGTCATGACTTATGCCAATTGCGATTGTTTCGCTTTTTTAGGCGTTTCTGGTTCGGTGGTTCGTTGTTGATTCTCCCAGTTTGCAGCAATCCATACGGGGGCATCGGCTGCGGGTAAAAGTGGTTTGTCTAAAATCATATCTGCGACACGTTCGGCCAGCATGATGGTTGGTGCATTCAGATTTCCGTTGGTTATCACCGGAAAAGCTGATGAATCAACCACGCGAAGGCCAGAAACCCCACGGACGCGACATTGTTCATCGAGTACCGCCATTGGGTCTTTTTTACTGCCCATTTTGCAAGAACAAGATGGGTGATACGCGCTTTCAACATGTTGTCTGACCCATGCATCAATTTCTTCATCACTTTGGACTGACATGCCCGGTTGAATTTCATCACCGCGATAAGGGGTGAGTGCAGGTTGCGACAAAATTTCTCGCGTTAATCGGATGCATTGACGCCAGTCTTCAACATCCGCTTGGGCTGACAGATAGTTAAAGCGAATTTTGGGCGGCGTTTTCGGATCAGCCGATTGGATATGCACAAAGCCACGACTCACCGGTTTATTCGGGCCGACATGGACTTGAAAACCATGACCATCGACCGCCGAATGGCCGTCATAGCGCATGGCTGCTGGTAAAAAGTGATATTGAATATCAGGCCATTTCAACCCAGCACGTGAACGAATAAAGGCACAAGACTCGAAATGGTTGGTTGCACCTAAACCGGTTTTAAACATCATCCATTGCGCACCAATCATGCCTTTGCTGATGAGGTCGAGTTTGCTATTCAGTGTGATTGGCTGGGTGCAGTGATACTGGAAATAGATCTCCAGATGATCTTGTAAATTCGCGCCCACGCCCGGTAAATCGTGCACGACAGGCACGCCGGCTTGCTTCAAGACATTCGCAGCGCCAATGCCTGAGAGTTGTAACAGATGTGGCGAACCAATTGACCCCGCACTGAGAATGACCTCTGCTTTCGCATAAAATGATTTGCTGGCGCCTGATTTTTGAATTTGCACGCCAATCGCACGTTTTTCTTCGATCAACACCTTTTCAACCAGCACACCTTTCATCACGGTGAGGTTGGGTCGCTCTAACGCATGCTTGAGGTAGGTATAAGCCGTCGAAGCACGCACGCCTTTTTTCACGGTCATTTGCATCGGGCCGAAACCTTCTTGCTGGTATCCGTTGTAGTCATTGGTCGCTGGATAACCCGCCTGCACGCCTGCAGCGATGAACGCTTGATATAACGGATTCAACGACATGTGATTTCCCGCACAGGTTGCCAACGGCCCTGATTCTCCGCGGTAGGGGTTGGAACCATCTTCCCAGCTTTCCGCTTTGCGAAAATAGGGCAGACAGTTCTGGTAATTCCAGCCGGCAGCACCTGATTCTTCCCATTCATCAAAATCGCAAGCGTGCCCACGCACATAGACCATGCCATTGATCGACGAACTGCCGCCCAGCACCTTACCGCGAGGGCAATGCAGTTGACGCCCACCTAAGCCGGGTTCGTTTTCAGAATAAAACTGCCATGTAAAACGCGCCTGATTCATCGGGTAAGACAACGCGGTCGGCATCTGAATCATGATGTTTTTATCGCTGCCACCCGCTTCAACCAATAGGACTTTGGTGGCAGGGTTTTCTGTCAACCGATGAGCAAGCACGCAACCTGCGGAACCCGCGCCGACAATGATGTAATCGAATTTTTGCTTTTTCATAACCTGTCTCCTGTAGGGTCAGAATGCGGTACAAAAGTTCAAGTCATGCCTATGCATAAGGGCTGGGAAGATCGCCCGTTTCGATATAAATACTTTTGGTTTGTGTGAATTGTTGATAGGTCGCACTGCCATTTTCACGGCCGATGCCCGACTGTTTATAGCCACCGACGGGCATTTCCGCTGGCGAGTTACCCCATGTGTTGATCCAACAAATGCCGGCTTCCAACTGATGAATCACACGATGTGCACGTGAGATATCTTGTGTGAAAACCCCTGCCGCTAAACCAAAGGGGGTATTGTTGGCGCGTTTAATCACGTCATTTTCATCGGTGAATTTCAACACAGACATCACTGGGCCAAAGATCTCATCTTTGACGTTTGGCATGTCATCGGTGCATTCGAAAAAGACGGTGGGCGGACGAAAATCCATTCTCTAAGCCCGATTCTTTCACTCGATTGCCGCCAGTCAGGAGTTTCGCCCCTGCGGATTGCGCGCTATCGAGATATGACATTACTTTGTTGAGGTGTTTTTCGGAGATCAATGCACCAACTTGTGTAGCCGGATCAGACGGGTTGCCAACAACCAACAGCTCGGTGCGACGTTTTAATTGCGCTAAGAACGCGTCATAAATGGCGGCATGCACAAATACGCGTGTGCCGTTGGTACACACTTCGCCTTGCGTGTAGAAGTTAGCCAGCATCGCACCCGTTACCGCACGGTCTAGATCGCAGTCATCAAAAATAATGAGGGGCGATTTACCACCCAGTTCCATGGTGACATGCTTGAGCGTTGCAGCACTGTCAGCCATGACTTTTCTTCCTGTATTGCTTTCACCGGTAAATGAAATTTTTGCAATGTCAGGATGGCGAGACAGATACTGTCCGACCCGATAATCACCTTGAACAACGTTAAATACACCATCTGGGAGACCAGCCTCGGTAAAGATTTCAGCTAAACGCATCACCGATAACGGCGTCTCTTCCGATGGTTTAAATACCATGGTATTGCCTGCAGCTAAGGCGGGTGCCGCTTTCCACATCGCAATTTGGATCGGGTAATTCCATGCACCGATGCCGGCACAGACACCCAAGGGTTCTTCACGCGTGTAGAAAAAGGCGCTGTTTGAGATGGGTTGTTGGATGCCGTGGCGCGATGGCGCAAGATGAGCAAAATACTCGATAACATCGGCACCTGTGACGATATCGACTACGGCCGCTTCTTGAATGGGTTTACCCGTGTCGAGCACTTCTAAGGCTGCTAATTCATCATTCTTTTCACGCAGTAAGGCAACTGCTTTGAGCAGAATGCGGCTGCGTTCTGATGCACTCATCTGTGACCAGATGGCGAATCCGGCTTTCGCTGACTCAATGGCATCATTCACATCTTGTTCTGCAGCGTGATCGACGATTGCTAAGGTTTCTCCCGTTGCAGGGTTAAGGCTTTGAAATTGAAGGCCTGACGTTGCTTCGCAGTGTTTGCCATGAATGTACAGATGAACGTGTTGCATCCCATACTCCTTGTTGACGATCTTTACGGGCAAATAGCATCCTGCTATGCCTGAATATGACTTGATGATGCATGCACAATCGCAGTCTTTCTTGCTTATATGCGACACATTCCCCCCTGTTAAACCGACATATCAAATAAATCCCGACGAAAAGACGCATGGTCAGTCAGGGTCTTCTGATGAACGCCGAATGACTGAACTCAATTTGCGACATGAAAAGAGTTGTTTACGACATTGTTTAAAAACAATTAACAGTTAAGTTACTGATTTATTAGTTTTTATTTGTTATTTCACCGTGATTGGGGTGTGTCGTTACCCGTTGGTGTCGCAAATCGACATTACCAGAGCGTTTCCAAGCATCATGGGCATAAGCCTCTCCCGATACTATTTGTTCATGGTTTACAGGGTTTCAGGCCAGTGGGCACGAAGGGAGAAAGTAATGTTTACAAAGAATGACGTCATTCAGGGATTCGATGAAGAGCTCTGGGCTGCAATTGAAAAAGAGTCGGTACGCCAAGAAGAGCATATTGAACTGATTGCTTCTGAAAACTACACCAGCCCACGTGTGATGCAGGCACAGGGCACTGTGTTGACCAACAAGTATGCGGAAGGTTATCCGGCGAAACGTTATTACGGCGGCTGTGAATATGTCGACGTGGTCGAGCAGTTAGCGATTGAACGTGCCTGTAAATTATTCGGTGCAGATTATGCCAACGTTCAGCCGCATTCAGGCTCTCAGGCAAATGCGGCTGTTTATATGGCGCTGTGCCAACCGGGTGACACCATTCTGGGCATGAGTCTGGCGCATGGTGGTCATTTAACTCACGGTGCGCAGGTTAGTTTCTCTGGCAAGATTTATAAATCAGTTCAGTACGGTCTGAACGAAGCAACCGGTGAAATTGATTACGACCAGGTTGACATGCTGGCGAATGAACTCAAACCAAAAATGATTGTGGCAGGGTTCTCTGCTTATTCTCGCATCGTCGATTGGGCGCGTTTCCGCAAAATCGCTGATTCAGTCGGTGCTTATCTGTTTGTTGATATGGCGCATGTGGCTGGTTTAGTTGCTGCGGGTTTATATCCAAATCCACTGCCATTTGCGGATGTCGTGACCACGACGACTCATAAAACACTGCGTGGCCCGCGTGGCGGTTTGATCCTGTGTAAATCAAATCCTGATCTGGAAAAGAAACTGAACTCGGCGGTATTCCCTGGTGGTCAGGGCGGCCCGTTGATGCACGTCATTGCAGCAAAAGCTGTCGCTTTTAAAGAAGCGCTGGCGCCTGAATTCACTGAATATCAAACACAGGTCGTGAAAAACGCACGCGCCATGGCGGGTGTGTTTCTCGAACGTGGTTTTGATGTGGTTTCTGGCGGTACAGACAATCATCTGTTCCTGCTGAGCTTAATCAAACAAGGTCTGACCGGCAAAGCTGCGGATGCAGCACTGGGTCGCGCCAACATCACTGTGAATAAAAATGCTGTACCAAACGACCCGCAATCACCATTCGTGACTTCAGGGTTACGCATCGGTTCGCCAGTGGTGACGACGCGCGGCTTCAAAGAAGAAGAGTGCCGCACACTGGCAGGTTGGATTGCAGACATTCTCGATGTTCTCAATGACGAAGAGAAACTCGAAGCGATAATCGCTGACGTCAAAGGATTGGTTAAAGCGCTGTGCGCTAAGAACCCGGTTTACCGTTGATCACCCGCGCAAGCGGCATGTTGTGGAGCTGACATATGCAGCGTTATTCAGGATTTGGACTTTTAAAACACAGTCTGAGCTATCACGAAAACTGGCAACGGGTTTGGCGTAATCCTACGCCGAAGAAGAAATACGACATCATCATCGTCGGTGGTGGCGGTCACGGATTAGCGACGGCGTACTATTTGGCAAAAGAGCATGGGATAACCAACATTGCGGTGTTGGAAAAAGGTCATTTAGGCGGCGGGAATGCGTGCCGTAACACCACGATCGTTCGTTCAAACTATCTGTGGGATGAATCGGCTGATCTGTTCGAGCATTCCATGAAATTGTGGGAAGGCTTATCACAAGAGTTGAACTACAACGTGATGTTCTCGCAGCGGGGTTGTTATCACTTGTGCCATACCCTGCAGGACATGCGCAGTAACGAACGCTTGGTGAATGCAAACCGCCTGAACGGCATTGATAACGAAATGATTGATGCGGCGCAGTTGCAACGAGAAATTCCATTACTCGATTGCAGCAATAGCACACGTTACCCAGTGTTAGGCGCATCTGTACAACGTCGTGCGGGGAACGCACGTCATGATGCGGTGGCTTGGGGCTTTGCCCGAGGTGCCGATGCGTTGGGTGTGGATCTGATCCAGAACTGCGAAGTGGTTGGCATGGTGATTAACGACGGCAAAATCACCGGCGTGAAAACCAATAGACACGGCATTATCTCTGCTGATCGGGTGGGGTGTGTGGGTGCCGGTCACTCGGGCGTCTTAGCAAAAATGGCTGGTTTTGAATTACCGGTGGTTTCTCATCCTTTACAGGCGTTGGTGTCTGAGCCAATCAAACCAGTGCTGGATACGGTAGTAATGTCGAACCATGTGCACGGTTATATGAGTCAATCTGACAAAGGCGACTTGGTGATCGGGGCGGGGATCGACACCTATGTCGGTTACGGTCAACGCGGCTCCTATTCCGTGATTGAACACACGGTTCAGGCGATTGTGGAAATGTTCCCAATGGTGAGTCGTGTGCGCATGAACCGTCAATGGGGCGGGATTGTGGATACCACGCCTGATGCAAGCCCAATTCTGTCGGATACTCCCGTGAAAAACCTGTTCTTTAACTGTGGTTGGGGAACTGGCGGATTTAAAGGAACACCGGGTTCGGGTCATTTGTTCGCGGCGACACTGGCGGAAGGGAAAGCGCATCCGATTGCTGCGCCATTCTCGATGTTCCGTTTCCATAACGGGAAACTGATTGACGAACATGGCGCTGCTGCTGTTGCCCACTAAGGAGAAACACAATGTTGCTGATTTATTGCCCGCATTGTGGCGAGCACCGCGAAGAAGAAGAGTTTCACTGCAAAGGTCAGGCACATATCTCTCGTCCGGCAGATCCTGACAATCTGAGTGATAAAGAGTGGGGGGAGTACATGTACTTCCGGACCAATCCGAAGGGATTAAGCCACGAGATTTGGTATCACGGCATCGGTTGCCGGAAGTTTTTCAATGTAACGCGCAACACCGTCACTTACGAAATTAAAGAAGTGTACAAGATTGGCGAAAAGCCATCAGTCACGGAACAGACGGTTGTCACCCAAGGATAAGGAGCACGTTCATGAGTCAGAAAAATCGCCTCCAGCCCGGAGGTCGCATTGACCGTTCTAAAGCATGCAGCTTTACCTATAACGGCCGCAAATATTCAGGTTTTGTCGGTGATACCGTGGCTTCGGCCTTATTGGCAAACGGTGTAGATATTGTCGGTCGTAGTTTTAAATACAGTCGTCCGCGCGGCATCATGGCTGCGGGTGCTGAAGAGCCGAATGCGATTTTCCAGATCGGTTCGACTGAAGCCACAACCGTGCCAAACGTGCGTGCAACCCAGCAGATGCTGTATCCAAATTTAGTGTGCAGCGCCACCAATGGCTGGCCAAACGTTGAGAACGACCTGATGGGCACCGTCGGTAAAATCGGCGGAAAAATGATGCCTCCCGGCTTCTATTACAAGACCTTCATGTACCCGCAATCGATGTGGGAAACCTACGAAAAATTCATTCGTAAAGCGGCGGGTTTAGGTCGTGCGCCGACAGCTATTGATCCGGATATTTACGACAAGATGAATCAGCACTGTGATCTGATGGTGGTTGGTGCAGGCCCTGCAGGTTTGGCTGCGGCACTGGCAGCCGCTCGCAGTGGTGCTCGTGTGATCATCGCGGATGAGCAGAACGAATTTGGCGGTCATTTACTCTATAGCCGTGAACTCATCGATGGCAAAGCTGCCATGACGTGGGTTCAAAGCATCGTCGAAGAATTACGCAGCTATGAAAATGTCATGATGCTGAATTTTGCGACCGTGAATGGTTATCACGACCACAACTTCCTGACCATTCATCAGCAGATGACCGATCACTTAGGTGAAACAGCGCCAAAAGGTCAGGTTCGTGCGCGTTTACACCGTGTTCGCGCAACGTGGGTTGTGTTAGCAACCGGCGCACATGAACGCCCACTGGTGTTCTCAAATAACGATATTCCGGGCTGCATGCTGGCGTCAGCAATTTCAACTTACATCAACCGTTATAGCGTGGTACCCGGTACAAAACTGGTGCTGATGACCACCAACGACAGTGCTTATCAAACGGCGTTAGATTGGTTAGATGCGGGTCGTGAAGTGACGGCAATCGTGGATACTCGCGCTAACCCAACTGGTGATTTGGTTAAAATCGCCAAAAGCCGTGGCATTCAGATCATCACCGGCAGTGCTGTGATTGAAGTGCAGGGCAAAAAACGCGTTCAGTCAGTGACCGTGTCTGGCTTATTGCCTTCTGGCGACAAGCTAACAGGTTCAACTCAAAAACTGGTTTGCGATACCGTTGCAAGCTCTGGTGGCTGGAGCCCAGTTGTGCATCTGTCTTGCCATGCCGGTAGTCGTCCGGTTTGGAATGACGACATCATTGGTTTCCTGCCAGGCAAATCGGTTCAACAGCAGCTGACGGTGGGCGGTATCAACGGTGTGTATGCACTGACTGATATTCTGGCTGAAGGCTTTAAAGCCGGTCAGCAAGTGGCGAAAGATCTGAATCTGATTGTGCAGGAATGCAAAGTTCCTTCGATTGAAAAACGTGTCGAAGGCAAGGCCATGGCACTGTTCCATGTGCCGCACCTGAAACCAACGTCACGTGCGCCAAAACAGTTTGTCGATCCTCAAAACGATGTAACGGCCGCTGGGATTGAAATCGCAACCCGTGAAGGTTTTGAAGCAATCGAACACGTGAAACGTTATACGGCGATGGGTTTTGGTACCGATCAGGGCAAACTGGGTAACATCAATGGCATGGCGATTGCCGCGAAAGCGCAGGGCAAAACCATTCCTGAGACGGGTACAACCATCTTCCGTCCGAACTATACGCCGGTGACTTTCGGTGCGATTGCGGGTCGTGATTGCCGTGAGTTGTTTGATCCAAAACGCTTTACTGCGATGCATAAATGGCACGTAGAACATGGCGCTTTGTTTGAAGATGTCGGCAACTGGAAACGTCCTTGGTATTACCCGAAAGCGGGTGAAACTATGCAACAGGCGCTGGATCGTGAATGTAAAGCAACTCGCGAAAGTGTTGCGATTCTTGATGCATCGACACTGGGTAAAATTGATATTCAAGGCAAAGATGCGCGCGAATTTATCGGTCGTATCTATACCAACGCATGGGCAAAACTGGGTGTCGGTAAATGTCGTTACGGTCTGATGTGTCATGAAGATGGTATGGTATTCGATGACGGTGTGACTTCTTGCTTGGGCGAAAATCACTTCCTGATGACGACTACCACTGGTGGCGCTGCAGGCGTACTGGAATGGTTAGAGTTCTATCACCAGACTGAGTGGCCAGAACTGGAAGTTTATTTCACCAGCGTCACCGATCACTGGGCAACCATGACTATTTCTGGCCCGAACAGCCGTAAATTGCTGAGCGAGCTGACGGACATTGATTTAAGCAGCGACACGTTCAAATTTATGGATTGGCGTGAAGGAGTGGTCGCAGGCGTTCCAGCCCGTGTGTTCCGCATTTCATTCACTGGCGAACTCTCATTCGAGATCAACGTGCAGGCGAATTTTGGTATGCATGTATGGGAAAAACTGTTTGAGAAAGGTGCGAAATACAACCTGACACCATACGGTACTGAGACCATGCATATTCTGCGTGCAGAGAAAGGCTTCATCATCGCAGGGCAAGATACCGATGGGACTGTCACACCGCATGACTTAGGTATGAGCTGGTGTGTTGGTGCGAACAAGCCTTTTAGTTTCGTGGGTAAACGCGGTTTAAACCGTGAAGACAATCTGAATAAAAACCGCAAACAGCTGGTGGGGCTCAAAACACGTGACCCAAAGGTCGTTTTACCCGAGGGGGCTCAGGCAGTCGCTGATCCCAAAGGGACGATCCCGATGAAGATGTTAGGGCATGTGAGCTCTAGCTATTGGAGTGCCAACTTAGGTCGCAGTATTGCAATGGGCTTTATTCGTGGCGGCTTAGAGCGCATGGGCGAAATCGTTTATTACCCATTGGCGGATGGTCGCGTGATTGAAGCTGAAATCTGCAACCCTGTTTTCTTTGATCCGCAAGGAGATCGTCAAAATGTCTGATAGCGCAGTGTTAGAAAAAAAAGCTCCGGTTGATGCGTCAGCCGGAAAAAACACAGCTGCAGCTGTGAGTGCAAAGGCAGCTGTGACAATCGCAGTGATGGATCAAAACCCACAAACCGAGATTCGTGCCGAGTCACCGCTGTATCACGCAGAATTAGGCAAGTTGGCCGAGCTGGGTAAGAAAACCGGTGGTGTTGTGTTCCGTGAGTTAGCCCTGTTAGGGCATCTGACGATTCGCGGATCTCAACAAAACAGCAGCTTTATGAACGGTTGTGCCGAAGTGTTTGGTATTGCTTTACCCACCAAACCGCTGACTACCGCATCACAAGGTGCCATATCGATTCGTTGGGTGAGCCCTGACGAGTGGTTGGTCATTTTGCCAATGGAACACACGTTTGATGTTGAAAAAGCGCTACGAGGTTTGATTGAAGGGCATTTCCAAATCGTCAACGTCAGCGGTGGCCAAACGATTTTTGAATTGTCAGGCCCCGACGCGATCAACGTACTCAAGAAAAGTGCACCGCTCGATTTCCACCAAAGCGAGTTTCCAGTGGGTAAAGCCGTAAATACTAAGTTTGCCAAAAGCACAGCGCAGATTTACCGCAAAAGCACCGATATTTGGGAATTGGTGGTACGCCGCAGCTTCTCTGATTACCTGTGGCTGTGGATCCAAGATGCCAGCATGGAATATGGCTTGGTTGTTAAACGATAACAGCCGTATTTCTCATTTCTGTCACAGGCGAATGCCTCGGAGTGTGTCATGAGTATCAGCGTATTTGATCTGTTTAAGATCGGGGTTGGCCCCTCTAGTTCGCACACGGTTGGCCCGATGCGGGCTGCAAAAACGTTTGTTCAGCAATTGGGTGAACAGGGCGTTCGCAGTCAGGTTTGCCGAGTCAAAATTGAGTTATTTGGCTCACTCAGTGCCACCGGTATCGGGCACGGTACCGATAAAGCCACAGTCATGGGGCTCATGGGGCAATCTCCCGATACCGTTAACCCTGCTAGCATTGAACCGGCGATTAAAGCGATTTGCCGCACGGGTTATCTGGCTTTGGCTGGTGGCGCAGGCATTGATTTCGATTGGATTAATGATCTGTGTTTAGTCGACGAGGTGTTGCCTTATCACCCCAATGCCATGCGTCTGACGGCCTATGATGCAGAACACGAAATCTATTCCAATACCTACTATTCGATTGGTGGCGGCTTTGTGTTAGATGAAAGCGAAGCCACCGCGGGCGCGCATTTAGTGCCGCAAGTGGAATTGCCTTACGACTTCAATACGGGCATTCAATTGCTGGAACTGTGTAAAGCCCATAATTTGCGTATCAGCGAACTGATGATGGCCAATGAAAAAGTATGGCAACGTGAATCAGACATCCGTTCTGGTTTAGCAAAAATCTGGCAAGTGATGCAGGCCTGTATCGCGAACGGACTGGAAAATGAAGGTATTTTACCCGGTGGTTTGAATGTAAAACGGCGAGCCCCATCTTTATATAAAACTTTGCGTCTTGCGACCTCTGGGAATGTCATTAGCTCGACCTTATCAGCAATGGATTGGGTCAATCTCTATGCGCTCGCTGTGAATGAAGAAAACGCAGCCGGTGGACGAATGGTCACTGCACCAACGAATGGTGCCGCAGGCATCGTTCCTGCGGTGTTGATGTATTACATGCATTTCACCGAAAAACCACAGGAACAGGATGTGGTGAATTTCTTACTGGCGGCCGCAGCAATTGGCGCCTTATGTAAGAAGAATGCCTCAATTTCTGGTGCGGAAGTCGGCTGTCAGGGGGAGGTCGGTTCAGCTTGCGCGATGGCGGCGGCTGGATTGACTGAGGTACTTGGTGGAACTCCGGAACAAGTGGAAAATGCGGCTGAAATCGCGCTCGAACATAACCTTGGTTTGACCTGTGATCCGATCGGTGGGCTAGTTCAGGTGCCATGTATAGAACGCAACGCAATTGCAGCAATGAAAGCGATTAATGCGGCGCAAATGGCCTTGCGGGGTGATGGTCAGCATTTTGTATCGCTGGATAAAGTGATCCGAACGATGCGCGATACGGGTCGTGACATGCAGGATAAATACAAGGAAACCTCTCGTGGTGGGCTCGCTGTGAATACGATTGAATGTTAAAGATGTAACTGTTTTGCTCTTTATTGAATGGGCTTGCAACAAAAAGGTGCGCAGGCTGTCACATTTTTATAACACAAGTGTGCAACACCAAAGCAAGTTTTGACCAAGCGTCTAATTAATATCCCTTCGTAGGGTGGTTTACAGTAAATAACCATATGAAAACTATGCTTAAATGCTATTCCACCCCCCTATTTATTTGATCTAAAACAAACTATGGCACATCGGTTGCTTTGATCGTAGTCAAGGGAAGCCTTAAAAGCACTTAGGCTTTTGCCGCTTCCTAAGACCCGTCGCAAGGAGGTTTGTGCCCATGTCTGATATGAACGTATTACTTCAAGAGCCATCTGTGAAACGTAAGTCAATTGGCTTTCTGCTTCTCAATAATTTCACAATGATTGCATTGGCATCGGCGGTTGAGCCTCTTCGAATGGCAAATCAACTCAGTGGACAGGAACTTTATAGTTGGCAGACGATCAGCGAAAATGGCGAACCGGTGATTGCAAGTGATGGCATTCATATTACCCCTGATGCCGCGATGGCCGAATCTGCGTCTGTCGATGTTCTGATCGTTGTTGGTGGTGTGAATATCACGCGCAATTACAGTCGCCGTCAGGTGAGTTGGTTACAGGCGATGTCACGTAAACATATTCTGATTGGCGGGGTATGTACAGGCCCTTATCTGTTAGCAGAAGCGGGTTTACTCGATGGCTATCACTGCAGTGCGCACTGGGAATGTATTGCTTCATTGCAAGAAGCCTATCCAAAGGTGAATTGTACCAATCAGCTGTTTGTGATTGAACGTGACCGCATGACCTGCAGTGGTGGCACGGTGCCGATGGACATGATGCTGAACATGATCAAGCGCGATTTTGGTTATCAGCTCACTGCCGGTATTTCTGAGATGTTTATTTGCGACCGCGTGCGTAATGAATCCGATTATCAGCGTATTCCACTCCGTTATGTATTGGGTTCAACCCAGCCGAAACTGGTGGAAGCAGTCTCGCTGATGGAAGCCAATATTGAAGAAGCGCTAGAACTCGATGAACTGGCATCTTACGTTGGTTTATCTCGTCGTCAGCTGGAGCGTCTGTTCCAGAAATACCTGCAATGTTCGCCATCCCGTTACTATATGAAACTGCGTCTGTTCCGTGCACGTCAATTGCTGAAACAAACATCGATGTCGATCATTGAAATTGCTTTGGCGTGTGGTTTTGTGTCTACACCACACTTTAGTAAATGCTACCGCGAGCACATTGGTATTCCGCCACGTGAAGAACGCAGTGGCATGAGTGTGCCGACCGAGATACCGAATAACGTCACACAATTAGCGACAACCGCCTTACCTGGCTTGATGAACAAGCGTGAGCGTGCACCAGTTCCAATCTCAATGCGCGTCCTGCATGAAGCGCAATATGAGCCGACTTATGGTTCGGTCGCCCTCGGGTAAGATTTAACTTCCTGATTTTTAAAGCCGCTGACTGCAATGGTCGCGGCTTTTTTATTGCGTTGTTTTTGAATAGTTACATCAACTACAGCCTCAATAACTTCTCAAAGAATTTGTTTGGCTGGAATATCAATAAAGAGGCGTAGGTGGATGGTATCGATCTTTTTCTTTTTTAGCTGAGATTGTATTTAGCGATGCATTTTATGAATATTAAAAATGTATTCCAAATGGTGCATAACGTCAGTTTTGGTGCGTACTTGGGGATCAGTAAGTATGAATCCGATCGTGGTAAGTCGTTTGTTTCACCTGATTTTGAAATTCTAAAGGGGTGGCACTCACCAGCTTTTTGAATTCCCGCAAGAAATGCGATTGATCACTGAATCCTAGATCGAAAGCTAAACCACCAAACGTAAAATCTTGTTGATGATTGATGTGATAAATAGCTGACTGGCATCGGATTGCTCGGCTAAATCCTTTTGGTGTTAATCCGATATCATCCTTAAATTTTCTTTCGAGCGTTCTCGCCGTATAACCTGAATATTCCACCAGATCCTGAATTTGAATATTGCCTTGATGCTGGCAGATTTTTGCAACTAACTGAGTGGTTAAATTCGATGCACGCGCTTGTTTTTTTGATAGAAATCCTTTGATGATTGAAACTTGTTCAACAAAGGAATTCGCTGTCGAAATATCATCAATGAGGCGGGATGCGCCTTTCATGATGTCTTTCAAATCACACTGTTTATCAATCACTTCTGTCGCTGTTGTATCCAGAAAATCTGGGAAAGTGCCGGGTAAAAAACGAACGCCGAAATAACGTCTGTTTTTATGAAACTGAACAACTTTGGCCTCTAACGTCGTGCCGCAAACCGTTGCGGAAGGCGCCTCAGAATCACAATCAAAAAGAAGATCAATACAACCATCAGGTACAGCAATGGTCGAGTCGGCAGATGCACCGGACTGGAAACTATAAAAGTGAGAAACGGATGGATTATCTGTTTTTAAATCAGCAAAAAAATGATCAGCATTCATCACAAACCAAGGTTGTTTTGAGTGAATTCCTGCCACTCTGCAGATCGATGCTAAGTCAGACATTTGCCAATCTCTCCATGTTCAATATGAGTGAGATCTAGCAACGGAAATGCCAAAAAGTTTTCGTTCGCAGTTGTTAATGCAAGGTGAACGAATGTCGCAAAAGTTCAATACGTCCGCTAATCCAGCACCTAGTATCGATAACGAATTCGTTACAAAGCTGTAACGTGATGCAGTTTATATGGATATAGGTGAGCGTATGTCATTCAACACAAAAATCGATTTTATCTATCTTTCAGAGCAAGACATGATCAAAGCGGGCGTCACTGATATGCCTGCCTGTGTGGATACCATGGAAGAGATGTTCACGCTGCTTTATAAGGGCGATTATCGGATGGCGGGGCCAAATAGCGATTCTCATGGCGCTATGATTACGTTCCCTGAAGAGTCACCATTTCCAATGATGCCAAAGCCGACCGCTGACCGTCGCTTGATGGCGATGCCGGCCTATTTAGGCGGCAGCTTTCAGACCTGCGGTGTGAAATGGTACGGCTCTAACATTGCGAACCGTGAAAAAGGTTTACCTCGTTCTATCCTGATGTTCATTCTGAACGATATCGAAACTGGCGCACCAATGGCCTATATGTCAGCAAACTTATTGTCGGCATATCGCACGGGTGCAGTTCCTGGTGTTGGTGCTCGCTATTTAGCACGTAAAGATTCCAAAGTGATTGGTTTGTTAGGCCCAGGCGTTATGGGCAGAACAGCGGTCGCCGCTTTTATTGCTGCATGTCCTCAAATTGACACCATCAAAGTGAAAGGTCGCGGACAAAAAAGTCTGGATGACTTCATGACTTGGGTAAATGTGAATTATCCGCAAATTACCACGATTCAGGTTGTTGATACCTTAGAAGATGTCGTGCGTGGTTCTGATATCGTGACTTATTGCAATTCAGGTGAAACCGGTGATTCGTCTAAATATCCAATCGTGAAACGTGAATGGGTGAAGCCGGGTACATTCCTCGCGATGCCTGCTTACTGCAGTTTAGATGATGGCATGGAACAGCATGATGTCCGCAAAGTTTTAGATAACACCGGTTTATATCAAGCGTGGTATGAAGAGGTTCCTAAGCCAGCACACAACCATATTCCATTACCGGGTGTGCGTTTTATGGACATGATAGCTGAAGGTAAATTGACCTTAGCCCAGTTGGAAGATATCGGCAAAATTACCGCAGGCGAAGCACCTGGTCGTCAAAACGATGAAGAAATTATCATCATGTCCGTTGGCGGGATGCCGGTAGAAGATGTGGCTTGGGCAACGGTGCTTTACCGCAATGCAATTGAGAAAAACATCGGCGTGAAATTAAACCTGTGGGATGAACCAGCGTTACGTTAATTAGCTGAAAATTTAGAGGGGATATCGCACATGGTTCATATCACTAAAGTTAAAACAGGTTCCAAGTTAGAAGATCAGGCGAGTTATTCGCGTCTGGTTGCCGTGGATAACTGGATCTTTGTTTCGAATACGGCAGGTCGTAATCCTGAAACCAATGAAATGCCTGAAGATGCAATTGATCAGACTGCACAGGTTTTCAAAAACATTGAACGGGCATTGGCTGCTGTTGATGCAACATTGGCAGATGTTGTGATGTCGAAGGTTTTTATCCAAAACCCAGCTGACGTTCCTGCGGTGATGGATTTTATCGGTGGAAAATTCCGAGGAATTGATCCGGCGACTACCGTGACCTGTCCGCCGTTGGGTTCGACCATCTATAAAGTTGAACTGGAAGTCACTGCATATCGGGGCGCTTCCACCAGTGATGTTCAAACCATCCGATTGGGTTAAACAGGGTTGTTTTGCCAGCATGAAGTTGGTGCTGGCTTATGAAGGAACATAGTTATGATTCGAACATTGGAATATGTCTCAACTTCAGATGAGATCCCCAAATCGGCTAGTGTCGTCATCATTGGTGGTGGGATTGTCGGCATTAGTGCCGCACTCACTTTAGCCGAACGGAATATCAAGGTCGTAGTACTTGAAAAAGGATTCATCGCAGCCGAGCAGTCATCGCGCAATTTGGGATGGATACGTAAAACCAATCGTCATGCGCACGATATTCCACTGTCATTAGCCGCTGATCAATTATGGGCGGATATGCCTCGTCGCATCGGACGGGATGTGGATTACAAACAAACCGGCATCATGTTTTTAGCCGAAAATGATCAACAAACAGCTGCACAGGAAGCATGGCTTAAATCGGTTGAACATTTGAATCTGGGCTCGCGATTATTAAGCTCGAAAGAAATCGCATCGCTGGTGCCTGGTGGTGTTGATAAATGGAAAACCGGATTATTTACCGCTTCGGATGGACGAGCCGAACCGACTATCGCAACCAGTGCCATGGCAAAAGCTGCCATCGATAAAGGTGCAATCATTGTACAACACTGTGCTGTGAGAGGGCTCTCGCGTTCTGGTGGAAGAGTCAGTGGTGTAGTCACAGAGAAAGGCGAAATTGCATGCGAACAAGTGCTGCTTGCTGGTGGCGCCTGGTCACGTCGTTTTCTGGGGAATCACGGTGTTTCATTACCTTCGCTTCATCTGTTCTGTTCCGTATTGCGCACAAAACCAATCGAAGGCCCCACCAATATCGCTGTGGGTGGTCCGGACTTCTCATTCCGCAAGCATCAGGATGGCGGCTTTATCATCATGCAACGTGGTGCGGTTGATGCGCCTTTGACGCTCGACCATTTCCTTTTAGGGACTCAATATTTAAAACAACTTAAAGAACAACGCGGTGCACTTCGCATTTCGTTAGGTAAACGATTTATTGAAGATCTGAAAATCCCTCGGCGTTGGTCATCTCAATCGCCAACTTTCTTCGAAAAAATCCGTGTGATGGATCCGCTGCATAATGCCGCATTGAATCAGGAAGCTCTGACTAATTTGCGTCAGGCATGGCCGGTATTCAACAAGGTGGATATCGCAGAAGAGTGGGCAGGGATGATTGATGTGACGCCAGATTCCATTCCTGTCATTGACCATATTCAAGCAATACCGGGCTTGACTGTCGCAACAGGATTTTCCGGACACGGATTTGGGACTGGACCCGCAGCAGGTCATTTAGCGGCCGATCTAGTGAGTGGATACACCCCAATTGTTGACCCTAAACCTTATCAGTTTAGCCGTCTGTAGCAGTCGTTTTGATTTTAGTGACATAAGGAAGACTACTATGAATGAATTAGTGCACTCTGCTAAAGAAACAATGACTGAAGGATCAGTCGCTAAAAATCAGAAAGTGAAGATGGGTTTACCAACCATGATGGCGATCTGTATTGGGTTGGTGATTGTTCAGGGTTCAATGAACTCAGCCATGCAAGGCATAGGGATTGGCGGCATGTCATTCTTCGCCGCCATGCTATGTGCTTTCGTGCTGGCTCAATTTAACGCGATGAGCTTTGCTGAACTATCGTTAATGTTTCCGCAAGAAGGGACACTAGCAACTTACACCCGAAAGGCGATTGGTCATTTTCCTGCGATTGTGTCTGTCTTTGCTGGCTATGTGGTGGTCGCAATATTGGCGTTACCAGTCGAAATGTTCTTGGTTGAATCGATGCTTGGGCAGATTCTCCCTCAGATCCATTCAGCGAAATTATTACCAATACTGATGTTAGGGTTACTGACAGTGACCAACCTGATTGGCACCGATGTTTTCTCTAAAGTACAAAACTTACTCGCATTTGTTCTGATCGTGGCGCTGGTCATTGTTGGCTTTACAGCTATTACGGGGATGGGTGAAGCGCACCCTCAATTAACCGGGACAACCGTTGATTGGAGTTTCACTGGTATTTTAGATGGTAGCTTTGTTGGTTTGATCGCACTGGCGATGTGGTTGATGGTGGGTGTTGAATTCATCTGTCCGATGATCAATGAAGTGAAACAACCGGTCAAAAATATTCCAAAAGCAATGCACCTTTCTTTAGCTATGATCTTTGTAATCTTTGTCGTGTTCGCTTACGGCGCAAGCTTATACCTGAATACGGATACATTGACTCATGCACCGATCCCTTATCTGGATTATATCAGTGCAGTTTTTGGAAAAAGTGGCTTAATCATCGCAACAGTCATGGGGCTTGCAGCGACCTGCAGCACGATCAATACCATTCTGGCATCAGTCCCTCGGATGTTGCATGGCATGGCGTTGGACGGGCAGGTATTCCCAATGCTGAAAGCAAAAAATCGCTTCGATGCACCTTGGGTTGGTATTCTAATGATTACCGGATGTACCACCATTCCTTACCTGTTTGTGAGCGTTGATTCTTTGATTGTGTTGGTGATTGCTGCGACAACTAGCTGGTTGTTGGCTTATGCAGTTGCGCATGTGGATGTCATTGTCTTACGTAAACGGATGCCGAATATGAAACGCCCATACCGCACTCCTTTCTACCCACTGCCACAAGTGATCGGGATTGTCGCAATGCTGTATGTCGCAATGAATAATTCCCCATCACCTGAAATGACCACATTGGTTTATAGCATTACTGGCGGGATCTTAGCTGTGATTACTGTGATCGGGGCTGTTTGGGTGAAATTCTTTATGAAGAAAGGTCTGTTTACTCCTGATTTAGATGATTGAATATCGAATCGTCTGAGTTAAAAAATAATGAATCCCAGAAGCTTGAAAGAGTTTCTGGGATTTTGATGTAGAGGAAGTACGAATTTAGAGAGGATGATTCGGTTTTACAGCTTGTTTCGGTGTTTGATAGGTTGGTGTATTACTTAGGCGAGGCCCAATATGACCAAGCCACTACAGTTTAGACTTTCAGAAACATTCATAGGGTTAATGTTTGAAAAATGGTCTGTTCTTTTAGCAAATTTTGCAGTGGCAAAAACAATGGCTGTGGTAACGCATTTAGTTCAAACCATTGCCATTGTTTGCATTTATTGGGTTCTGTTACGTGCGGCTCTCCTGTGATATCAGAAGCGGTCACAAATAGCGTGACGTAATGTTTTTCTTCTTTTTCAAAAAAATCATTGGTGAACGCGAGTTTTTCTACAGAACTGATGATTAACCCTGTTTCTTCTTCTGTTTCTCGAATCGCGCAGGTTTCAATACTTTCACCAAATTCCAGATGCCCTCCAGGCGGAGACCAAGTATTCGCACCATGAGAACCCATTCGTTCACCCAGTAAAATTTTGTTGTCTTTGATAAGAATCACGCCGACGCCTACTCTGACGGTTTGAGTCATGGTTTGCTCCTGAATCTTTCGATGAAGTTTGGGGAGTTTAACCGAAATCTTTTAGCCAATAACAACTTATCCGCTGTGTATCTCAATATGACTGTCGCCTTTCGTTACGTTTCACGTCTGCGTTATGACGTTTTCAGAACAATTTCTCAAGGTCGTTAATTTTATTCTGTCTTCATCAAGATCATTCCGATAATCAAAGGATGGAAAGATGAACGCATTTGAATTACACCGCAACGCTATTGTGATTGATGGCTTAGTCATCGCGAAATGGGACAGAGAGTTATTTGAAGATATGTGTCGCGGCGGACTGACGGCTGCAAACTGTACCGTGTCAGTCTGGGAAGGCTTTCAGAATACCGTCAATAACATTGTCGAAATGAATCAGCTGATTGAAGCGAATGCTGATCTCGTCACCAAAGTTTATACGACCCAAGATATTCGTCGTGCCAAAGCCGAAGGCAAAACCGGCATCATGATGGGGTTTCAGAACGCCAATGCCTTCGAAGATAAACTCGGTTATGTGCAGATTTTTAAAGACTTAGGCGTGGGTGTGGTGCAGATGGCATACAACACACAAAACTTGGTAGGCACCGGCTGCTATGAGCGTGATGGTGGTTTGTCGGGCTACGGTCGTGAAGTGGTCGCTGAAATGAACAAAGTCGGCATCATGTGTGACCTGTCGCATGTCGGCCCAAAAACATCTGAAGAAGTCATACTCGAGTCGAAAAAACCAGTTTGTTACTCCCACTGTCTGCCTCTAGGTTTAAAAGACCATCCGCGTAACAAATCGGATGAAGAGCTGAAATTCATTGCAGACTACGGCGGTTTTGTCGGCGTCACCATGTTCGCGCCATTCCTGAAAAACGGCATCAATTCCTCGATTGAAGATTATGTCGAAGCGATTGCTTACATCTTCAATTTAGTCGGTGAAGACCAGATCGGTATCGGCACCGACTTTACGCAAGGTCACGGTCAACCTTTCTTTGAATGGTTAACCCACGACAAGGGCTACGCTCGCCGTCTGACTAACTTCGGAAAAATCATCAACCCGGAAGGCATTCGCACGCTGGGTGAGTTCCCGAACCTGACTGATGCATTGCTGCGTCATGGTTTCACTGAAAATCAGGTTCGCAAAATCATGGGTGAAAACTGGCTTCGCGTCCTGGCGGATGTCTGGGGCGAATAATCGAACACGGAATTAAGTTTGGAGAATTGAAATGAGCACACATGCACCTGAATTACCCATCAATGTCGATGATGAAACTGGCGTTTGGACGACGGATTCACTGCCAATGTTATACGTTCCGCGTCACTTTTTCGTGAACAACCATATGGGGATCGAAGAAGAATTGGGCGCAGAGCGTTATGCCGAAATTCTTTATAAAGCGGGTTACAAATCAGCTTGGTACTGGTGTGAAAAAGAAGCGGAAGCGCATGGTTTATCGGGCGCTGCCGTGTTTGAACACTATCTGAAACGCCTGTCACAACGTGGCTGGGGTTTATTCACTATTCAGAATTTAGATCTGGAAAAAGGCACTGCGCGCATTCGTTTGGATCACTCTTGTTTTGTCTATCAATACGGCAAAGTGGATCGCAAAGTCGATTATATGTTCACGGGCTGGTTTGCCGGTGCGATGGATCAAATCGCGGAAGCCTTAGGATTCTCTGTGAAAACTATTTCTGAGCAGACCCAGAGTGGCGCGGAAGAAGGCTGTGATTACGGTATTTTTGAAGTGACACCACTGGCGTCATAACGACGCCGGGTTGTTTCGATGGCGCTGGTGTGTGTTCTGCTGGCAAGGATAAAAGAATCAGTGAAGGTGTCGATATGTCTCAGTTTGATCCTCTGTTTCAACCATTAAAAATTAACAAGTTGACCATTCGTAACCGAATTGTCAGTACTGCGCATGCGGAAGTGTATGCAACCGATGGTGGCATGACCACCGACCGTTACGTCAAATATTACGAAGAAAAAGCCAAAGGTGGTTGTGGTCTTTGTATCTGTGGCGGCTCAAGTGTCGTGTCGATTGATAGCCCGCAAAGCTGGTGGAGTTCAGTCAACCTGTCGACTGACCGCATCATTCCACACTTCCAGAATTTAGCTGATGCCGTGCACAAGCATGGCGGCAAAATCATGATTCAAATTACCCACATGGGCCGTCGTTCGCGTTGGGATGGCGGCGACTGGCCTTATCTGATGTCGCCATCAGGTATTCGTGAGCCAGTGCATCGCGCGACTTGTAAAACCATTGAAGTGGAAGAAATTCATCGCATCATCGGTGATTTCGCCAAAGCGGCTGTGCGTGCGAAAGAAGGCGGTTTAGACGGTGTTGAACTGTCTGCTGTTCACCAACACATGATTGACCAGTTCTGGTCTCCGCGCGTTAACAAACGTACTGACGAATGGGGCGGCACTTTTGAAAACCGCATGCGTTTCGGGATGGAAGTGCTGAAAGCAGTTCGCGCTGCGGTGGGCCCAGACTTTGTCGTCGGTATGCGTATCACTGGTGACGAATTCCATCCGGATGGTCTAACGCATGCAGATATGAAACAGATCGCGGCTTATTACGATGCAACGGGCATGGTCGATTATTTCGGTGTGGTCGGTTCAGGTTGTGACACGCACAACACGCTGGCGAACGTGATTCCGAATATGAGCTATCCGCCAGAGCCTTTCCTGCATCTGGCTGCGGGCATCAAAGAAGTGGTTTCTGTGCCCGTCATTCATGCTCAGAACATCAAAGACCCGAATCAGGCGTTGCGCATCATCGAAGCAGGTTATGTTGATTTCGTGGGGATGACCCGCGCACACATCGCTGACCCGCATTTCATCACCAAGATCAAAATGAATCAGGTGGATCAGATCCGCCAGTGTGTCGGCGCAAACTACTGTATCGACCGCCAATACATGGGGTTGGACGTGCTGTGCATTCAGAACGCAGCGACGTCTCGTGAATATAAAGGCGTTCCTCATATCATCGAGAAAACTACTGGTCCGACCCGCAATGTTGTCATTATTGGTGGTGGCCCTGCGGGGATGGAAGCAGCGCGTGTTTCTGCAGAACGTGGCCATAAAGTCACGTTAATAGAAAAAGCCCCTGAACTGGGTGGTCAGGTCACCATTGCCTCGAAAGCGCCACAACGCGATCAGATGGCTGGTATTACTCGCTGGCTGTCGATGGAGCTTAACCGTCTGGGTGTGAATGTGGTGCTGAACACTGCAGCAGATGCCGCGATGATCCGCGATTACAAACCGGATATCTGCATTCTGGCAACCGGCGGTACACCATTCCTAGAGCAAAACCCAGCATGGGGCGCAGCCGAAGGTTTGGTTGTTTCTAGCTGGGATATTCTGACGGGCAAAGTTGAGCCAGCGAAAAACGTGCTGGTGTTTGACACCATCTGTGAATTCTCGGGCATGTCAGCAGCCGATTACCTGACTTCGAAAGGTTCTCTGGTTGAGTTGGTCACTGACGACACCAAACCAGGTGTGGGCATCGGTGGTACCACATTCCCGACTTACTACCGCAGCCTGTATGAAAAACAGGTCATCATGACACCGGATCTGGCTTTAGAAAAAGTCTACCGTGAAGGCGACAAGCTGGTGGCTGTGCTGGAAAACGAATACACCGGCCAGAAAGAAGAGCGCGTGGTCGATCAGATTGTGGTTGAGAACGGTATTCGTCCAAACGAAGCGTTGTATTACGAGCTGAAAGCCGAATCGATTAACAAAGGTCAGATCGATAACGAAGCGTTATTTGATATCAAACCACAGCCGATTCTGTCAGAAGCTGCATCCGGTATGATCTTATGGCGTATTGGTGATTGTGTTGCTCAGCGTAATACGCATGCCGCTATTTACGACGCGCTGCGTCTGTGTAAAGACCTTTAAGGTTTGGGGGAGGGCAGGGCGGTGGCGAATCACGCCATCGCATCTGTCGCATCAAGTGAACAGGGATAGTGAGTGCGCATCATGATACTAGATTGGTTACTCCCCGTTTTATTGGCAACTGCACTGGTGTTAGCAGTTGCCGGTATGATCAAACGCATCAACCTGTGGCGTGCCGGTCAACCAGAGAAAGTTGCATTCTGGGCTGGTCTGATGGCGATGCCGCGTCGTTATCTGGTTGATCTGCACCATGTCGTTGAGCGCGATAAATACATGTCCAAAACCCACGTTGCAACTGCGGGTGGGTTTGTCTTATCGATGGTACTGATTCTGGCTGTCCACCTGTTTGGCGTCGAAAGTCATTGGCTGGGTGGGGCATTGTTATGCTCGCTGGCTTTGATGTTTACGGGCGCCACTTTCGTTTACAAACGTCGTCGTAATCCGCCGTCACGCCTTTCCAAAGGCCCATGGATGCGTCTGCCAAAAAGCCTGCTGATGTTCTCTGCAAGTTTCTTCATCGCAACATTACCGGCAGCGGGTGTTTTTCCTGAAGGAACGGGTGGATGGTTACTGGCAGCAGTGTTGACCGTTGGCATTATCTGGGGTTTGAGTGAACTGGTGTTTGGCATGGCGTGGGGCGGCCCGATGAAACATGCATTTGCTGGTTCGCTGCATCTGGCATTCCATTGTCGCCCAGAGCGTTTTGGTGGTGGTCGTTCAACCGGTTTAAAACCTGTCGATCTGACAGCTGATAAACTCGGTGTCGAAAAACCAACCGATTTTAAATGGAATCAGCTGCTGGGTTTTGATGCCTGTGTTCAATGCGGAAAGTGTGAAGCGATGTGCCCAGCGTTTGCTGCAGGACAGCCACTGAACCCGAAAAAACTGATTCAGGATATGGTCATCGGCATGGCGGGTGGTTCTGACGCTAAATTTGCGGGTAGCCCTTACCCGGGCCGTGAACTCGGTAAAGCGGTGGGGTCTCCAAATCAATCAATCACCGAGGGATTGGTAAGCCCAGATACGCTTTGGTCTTGCACCACATGCCGCGCTTGCGTGGAAGAGTGCCCGATGATGATTGAGCATGTGGATGCGATTGTCGATATGCGTCGCTTCCTGACTCTGGAAAAAGGCAAAACGCCAAACAAAGGTGCTCAGGTGTTAGAAAACTTGATCATCACCGACAATCCCAATGGTTTTAACCCTTACAACCGCATGAACTGGGCTGCGGATCAGAACCTGAAAGTGATGCATGACGTGAAACAAGCGGATGTGCTGTTCTGGGTGTCTGACGGTGCATTTGATATGCGTAGCCAACGGATTCTGCGTGCGTTCGTGAAAATCCTGAAGGCTGCCAATGTGAACTTTGCCGTGCTGGGTGATGAAGAACTCGATAGTGGCGATGTCGCCCGTCGTCTGGGTGACGATGCAACGTTCCAACGCTTAGCAAAACGCAATATCGCCAATCTGCAGAAATATCGTTTCCAACGCATTGTGACGACTGATCCGCACGCGTTCCATTGCCTGAAAAACGAGTATCCGGATTTCTATCCAGCTGGTGAAAAACCAACGTATGAAGTGATGCACCACACCACTTTTATCAACGAACTGATCAAAGCGGATTTGATTCAACTCGACACGTTCAAAGGCGGCACCGTGACCTATCACGACCCTTGCTACCTGGGTCGTTACAACGGTGAATATGAATCACCACGTGAACTGTTGTCTGCGCTAGGCATCGAGATTGCGGAAATGGAACGCTCTGGTTTCCGTTCACGCTGCTGTGGCGGTGGTGGTGGCGCGCCAATTACCGATATTCCGGGGGAACGTCGTATCGCCGACATGCGTATGGATGACATTCGTGCAACAGGCGCAGAAGTAGTTGCCGTCGGTTGTCAGCAATGTACAGCCATGTTGGAAGGGGTCGTAGAACCTCGTCCTGAAGTAAAAGATATCGCAGAGTTAGTCGCTGATGCATTGATGGAACCAGCACAACCTGCATCGGTCACACGTAAACGCCAGGAACTGGCAGTGGAGGTGGTTTAAATGAGCGATATTATCCGCAGAGATCCACGCGCGGAGTGGATCGCCCGAAACAGACTGCATCCATTGCATCAGGCAATGCAGCAGAACGTCGCAGAAGTGCGCGGGCCAAATGGTCTGATCCGTAAAAATCCACATGCAGTGGGCTTTATTGGACCAAACGGCATTAAACGCATTGACCGTCTGAACGGTAACCAACTGACGACGCTCGGCAGCCGTCGCTCTGGTGCGACCAAAGAGGTTAAATTGCCTCTTCATCGTGTGACCGATCCTGATTATTACATCATTGTAGTGCCTGATATGGTCGGTGGTCGCTTAAGCAGTCATGATCGTGACGTGCTCGGTCAGGCACATCAACTGACCCATGAAATCGGTGGTTCAGGTGCGGTGATGGCGGTGGTATTTGGCGAATATCGTGAAGAACACTTTGATAAAGCAGGAGTTGACCGACTACTGAACTTTACCGGTGATGCTTATGAGAGTTATTCGCCTGAATTACGAGTTGCTGCGCTGGCGTTGACCGAACAACAGTTTGCTCCTCGTCATTGGCTGTTCCCTGATTCTGTTGCGGGTGGTTTTGATTTGGGTCGTCGTTTGGCAGCTCGCATTGGTGAGCGACCAGCAACGCAGGCTTGGCAGGTCAGTTCAGTGCAAACCATCTGTCGGGGGGCGGGTGGAACGCAGGATCTGACCCGCGACACACCACGACTACTGTTACTGGCGGAAGAGTGCGCTGCACCGATTGACGAAACACGTCATGAGGTGCTGCCGGTCACTACCAGTGCGGTTGTGACATGTCGCAATAAGATTGAAGATTGCGGACAAGTGGCGGTTGACCCGAATGCGATTGCAATTGGTGAAGCTGAGTTCATTCTCTCTTCTGGGAATGGTGTGCATAACTGGGATCAATTCCATCAAGCTGCCAAAGTGCTGGGAGCCACAGAAGGGGCGAGCCGTGTAGCAGTGGATGCGGGCTTTATGCCTCGTTTTCGTCAGGTCGGTGCGACCGGAACGTATGTTACCGCACGTGTTTATGTCGCGGTGGGGATCTCTGGTGCAGTGCAGCATCTGCAAGGGATTGGTCAGTGCGAGAAAGTCATTGCCATCAATACCGACATCGGTTGTGACATGATCAAACGAGCAGCGCTGAGTGTGATAGGAGACAGTGAAGCGGTATTGGCTGAACTGATCCGTCTGGTTGACGCCTATCGTCAGGAGGTAATTGATGATGCAGCCTGAACGTAACTACCCTGAGTTGAATATTTGTGCCTTGATTTCAACGGGTAAACATCCTGACTCGCATCGTGCACGTCGTGCGAAGCAAGATGCGCGCGCGGTTGAAATGGCATTAAGTATCGCTCCGAAACAATGTCAGGTGATCCACGCCGGCAATCCACAAGAAGAGTCATTGCGTAGTTATGCGGGGATGGGGCTCGACCAGATTCGCGTACTGGTGCAGCAAGAAAAAACCGATGTTGTGCCAGTACTGCGCGATTATCTGCGATTAGCAAACCCTGACATCATATTGACCGGTATTCGCGCGGAAAGTGGTGAGTCATCCGGCATGGTGCCATATCTGCTGGCGGAACAACTTGGCTGCCCGCTGATTTCAGGCATTGCTGATATCGTGTCGGTAAAAGAGGGCGTTGCCGAAATTCTACAAGCATTACCAAGAGGTCAACGTCGAGCACTGAAAGTGAAATTACCGTTTGTTGCGACGGTTGATATGGCAGCCCCAGAACCACGTCAAAGTGCATTTGGTCCTGCAAGCCGTGCTGCACTTGATGCGTTAGAGTCGACGGTTCGACACGATGATGAAGTCTGGCAAGCGTGGAGCGAAGCCCCAGCCAAAAAACGCCCGAGACGCTTAAAAACTGTGAAAGCAAAAACGGCTGCTGATCGCTTCAAAGCCGCGACCGCGAAATCACAAGCATCAGGTGGCAAGGTGTTACGCGATCAATCGCCATCGGAGATGGCAAAAGCCGTGTTTGATCTTCTGCTCGAAGAAGGCGTATTGCGTTAGCGTCGCACTGTGGTGTCAGGCTGGATTGGATTGCGGGAGAACGGGATGAAAGTAAGCAATGAACAATCCGGCAGGATCAATGTTCCGGCAGCCGAACCCCCTTTTGATCTTGAGTCTCGTTCGGAGCAGGAAGCCCCAGGCGGTGAGCAGCCCGGCGTAGTGGCCATCAGCGCCGCGTTCCTCTTGCTGCTCATTGGCGGGGCAGTGTTGTTCCATGATGAGAGCCAGCGGTTGTTAATCGATGCCCGCGTTTGGACTATCGTGCATTTTGACTGGCTGTTTATGATCGGCTGCAACCTGTTCCTGCTGTTTTGTCTGGCATTAATCGTGTCGCCATTCGGCCGGATCCGGCTGGGCGGCATAATGGCACAACCCGATTTTACTACCGCCGCTTGGTGTTCGATGCTCTTTGCCGCTGGGATAGGCAGCAGCCTAATGTTCTGGAGCGTTGCCGAACCGGTAGCCTATTACACCAGCTGGTATGGTACGCCGTTAAATGTACCGCCCAGAACGCCGGCGGCCGCAAAAATGGCAATGGGGGCTACCATGTTCCACTGGGGGCTGCATCCGTGGGCGATTTATGCCGTGATTGGTCTGACACTGGCTTTTTTTTCCTATAACAAAGCGTTGCCGCTTGCGATCCGTTCGCCTTTGTTCCCGTTATTCGGAACGCGTTGCTGGGGCGCAAGTGGACACGCCATTGACATGCTGGCGGTGCTGGCAACCGTCTTCGGCATGGCGTCATCGCTGGGGCTCGGCGCACTGCAGATCGCCGGGGGCTTGCATTACCTGCTGGGGATCAAAAACAGTCTGGGCACGCAGCTCGGGGTGATGCTGCTGGTGATGGCAATAGCCGCTTATTCGGTGGCCTGGCAGCAACAGCGGGTGGTCAGTCTGTTGAGCCAGCTCAATTTGTGGATCGCAATGGGGCTGATCGCGTTGATTTTCATGCTGGGCCCGACCCAGAGTATCTTCGAGACCTTCGGGACGATGGCCACCAGCTATGCCAGAGAAATTATTCCGCTGTCAAACTGGATCGATCGGGATGACCGCACCTGGTATCACGGCTGGACGGTGTTCTACTGGGCCTGGTGGATTTCATGGGCTCCCGCAGTCGGGATCTTCATTGCCCGCATCTCGCGCGGCCGGACGGTGCGGGAATTTGTCCTGACGGTTTTGCTGATCCCTACCGCCGTCACCCTGCTCTGGATGAGTGTGATGGGTGGAACGGCACTGAAGCTGGCCGAGAAGGGGAGCAGCGTGCTGGCGGGCGGGATCACCGATGTCTCGCAGACCATGTTCCAGATGTTTTCTCAGCTGCCGTTGTCCGGTGTGATTTCGTTGCTGGCACTGATGCTGGTCTTACTGTTTCTCATTACATCCTTTCATTCCGGCTCGCAGATGGTCGATGACATGGCAACCGGAGGACTGCAGGTACCGTCGGTTCCCCGACAGCTGTTCTGGATCGCCGGTGCCGGAGGCATCGCGACACTGCTGCTGATCAGCGGCGGTTCCGAGGCGCTGGCTTCGTTACAGGCAGGGACTACCGGACTGCCGTTCACGATTGTGCTGATTCTGATGTGCCTGAGTCTCAGTGTTGGCCTGAAATCTGAAAGGCATTTATACAAATCACGGGAAGGAGAATAAACAATGATGTATGCCGACTTAATCGATCTGGAAGATTTCTCTGAACGCCTGCGTGGGTTGGGTGTCACAGTACCCTCAGGCGCAGATCAACAACTGGTCGCACTGACACTAGAAAGTTGGCTTGATAACGCATCGTTTAATGAGAAGCGTTCAGCAGATCGATTACTCGGTGAACTTGAAGAGGTGCGGGGAATGATGTTACCAATCGTATCAGCTTTAGTTCATTGTGGTCGTGCTTGTATCGCCCGAAATCACTATACGGTGCGTCGACACTATTAAATAAAAAATGGGGCTTTCGCCCCATCACTGTTTAACCCTTCAGGTTTTTCTGTATAACGCTGCTATACCAATCCATGAAATTAATGATGCCGAACTCATAGGTTTCAGAATATGGGCCAGGCTGATAACCCGCTGAATTAATACCAAGTTGGTTTTCTTCACCTAATATGCGATCTTGGTCATTGGTCGCATCCCACACTTTACGCAGGCGCTCAGGGTCATAATCAACACCCTCAACTGCATCCTTGTGGACAAACCATTTGGTGGTGACCATCGATTCCTGAGCAGAAATTGGTAACACACGGAAGACGATGAAGTGATCGCTCTGCATGTGGTTCCATGAGTTCGGTAAATGCAGAATACGCATTGAACCTAAATAGCGGTTCTGAATACGACCGAGTAATTTTTTACAACCTTCTTCGCCATCAATGGTCATGACCTGAGTGCCTTCTTTTAAAGGCATGCGCACGATGCGGTTACGCGCGCCATGACCAAAGCTTTTATGTTCATGAGGAATATTCTCCGCATCCCATTCAGCGGCTAAACGGTTGTAATAATCAATGAATTCCTGTGGCGCACGCGGGTCGTTGGTGTCGTCCCATTCTAGCAGGGTATTCAATAATTCTGGGTGACTACCGGCACAGTGATAGCACTCACGGTTATTTTCAATCACCAGTTTCCAGTTCGCTTTCTCATACATGTTTGATTCAACTGCGAGCTTGGTATTCTCAACGTCGTAAGGTTCCATGTATGCTTCTAAGGTTTTCAGGAATTCATCAAAATCGTTATCAGGCTCGGCCTGACCTAAACAGACGAAGATAAATCCACCGGCTGTTTTAATATGTGCTTTTTTCAGACCATGTTCTGCTTTATCAAATTCAGCGCCCATTTCTGAACCTGCATAAAGCAGGTTGCCTTTCAGATCATAAGTCCACTGATGGTAAGGGCAGACCATATTCGCGACTTTACCACGATGAGCAGAACAAATACGGGAACCACGGTGGCGGCAAGTATTGTGGAATGCATTCACGCCACCCGTTGCATCACGAACGATCAGAACCGGGTTCTGTCCAATTTCTACTGTAAAATAATCACCTTTTTTCGGGATCTCGCTGGTCATGCCGACGAAAATCCACTCTTTCATGAAAACCTCTTCCATATCGACACGGAACATCGCCGGATCGTTATACAGCGGTTGTGGTAAAGAGTAATTGCGTGGGCGAGCCTCAAGCAAGTTACACATTTCTTGACGGGCATCAGCAATGCTGGCGCAAGTAATATTCAGCAGGTCATTTGAACTCATGATGTCGCTCTTCTCATATAATCCGATATACATATCCCCGCGCGCGGGGCTCCTCCTGATGCGACAACAACCCTGTTCCTGCGATGGGAAACCCTATTGAAGGTATGGGTAACTGTCTGAGTTCATGTTGAACTGCTGCCACTTTTCTAAATGTTCTGTTCGCGACATCAATCCGCTCTGATAAAGACGTATGGAGGACTGAGGCATCTGAGGCATGTCGTTTCGGATATTTTATTGTCGCATTTGAACAAATGCGCAGACCTCGTTGACTTACATTAAATTCATCCCGCTGTATTTCCGAAATGTGTCGGTCTTACAGTTCAGAAGTTCTATCTGACAGGAAGTGAGATGATGACGAGCCAACCCATTACGATTCTAAATACCGATGTTTTTATGCCTGTGACCACTCAAACTTGGAGTAATGGTCGTCATGTGGTGCGATGTGTCAAAACGATTCAGGAAACATGGGATGTTAAAACGTTTTGTTTTATGGCCGAACAGCCGGTGATGTTTTTCTTTAAACCGGGGCAGTTCGTCACTTTAGAACTGGAAATTTCGGGTGAAAAAGTTTTCCGTTCATACACCATTTCCAGTTCGCCTTCCGTGCCTTATAGCTTTGGTATTACGGTGAAGCGTGTACCGGGGGGCGTTGTATCGAACTGGCTGCATGACAATATGAATGAAGGTTCAGTTTTGGCGGTGCATGGTCCGGTTGGACAATTTAACTGTATCGATTTTCCGAATCCGAAAGTGCTGTTTTTATCTGGGGGGGTGGGTATCACACCGGTGATGTCGATGGCTCGCTGGTATTACGATACCAGTGCAGATGTGGATATGGTGTTTGTGCATAGTGCGCGTACCCCAAGAGATTTGGTTTACCAACGTGACCTGGAAAACATGGCTGCCCGGATCAGCAATTTCAAACTGCATCTGATCTGCGAAAAATATGAATCAGGGCAGCACTGGGCTGGATATCGTGGTTTCTTTAATCACACCATGCTTGAGATGATGGCGCCTGATTTTAAAGAACGTGAAGTCTTCTGTTGTGGTCCTGCACCTTATATGCGGGCTGTCCGACATTTGCTGGAAGCCGCCGGGTTTGATATGCGCCATTACCACGAAGAATCGTTTGGTGCGACGCCGGAAGAAGTCAAAGAAGAAGAGGTCGAATTTGCTGAACAGGCAGTTGAAGAGGCTGCGACCATTACGCCAGCTGATTTGCTCACTGTAGAATTCAGCGATACGGGTAAATGCGCCCAAATCACCCCGGGTGAAACTGTGTATGCAGCAGCGGTTAAGGTAGGGCTGACCATACCCAAAGCATGTGGGATGGGGATTTGTGGCACTTGTAAAGTATTGAAAACATCTGGAGACGTCGAGATGACGCATAATGGGGGCATTACCGATGAAGATGTGGAAGAGGGATACATTCTTTCTTGCTGTAGCGTGCCGCAAGGCCATGTAACCGTTAAATATTGAAGGTTCTGCCGACTCAAAAGAAGGCCTGAAGTGATTCAGGCCTTCTTGGCTCAGCAACAGTTCAATTAGACGCTCTGGTGCATCTAGATATTCGGCACATCCAGTCGCAACACTACGACGTAAATCATGTGGAGAGAATCTTCTAGTTCCGCACAATATTTTATACGAACTCGTTCTAATGCCCGTGTAATTGCGTCTCCAGTTATGGGGGAACCTGGTTTGCTGGTGGATTCAAAGACGTAAGCACTTTCAGATAAAATTCGTTGACGTTTCAGCAGCGATATAGCAATTGGGTGTAATGTCACGATATGTCTTTTCCCATTCTTTGTTTCCGGAATCGTCCAGCGGTCACCGCTAATTTGATCTCAACGCATTTCTGCTGCTTCAGAGCGACGAACACCAGTCAGTATGATCAGACGCAAAACATTTGCTATTGAATTGGATAGTACCGCACTAGATGCGATGCCGTTGCCACCAGCACTCAATGAACCACCTCCCGACGTTACTTGTTCAAGCGCTTACAAAAACAGTTGTAATTCATCTTTAGGCAACCAACGTTCTCTGGGTTTTCCCATTGATGCACCGAACATTGCGGGTTTAAGCAGTCGAGATGGATTGATTTCGATGTAACCCTGTAAACTTGCATGATCAAGCGTCATGTTGAGCAGAATAAGACCTTTTCTTACTGCTTCAGCATTAGTTTTACGGATCTGGCTTAGTTGTTCATAAATAAATGAGCGGGAAATATCGCAAACGCGAACTTGACCAAAAGCTTTCTCAATATAGCGATGATAAGTGCCCGTGTAATCCTCCTGTGTTCTTGGGCTGATCGGTTTACTGTTGAGTTTGAATTCTAGCCAATTCTGCCAAAGCTCAAAGAAAATAGGCATTTTTGTTGGTAATGGGTCCTATGTACTGCTGTCTTCCCCACGACCGTGGGGTTGCTTCTTATGTAAATTCAGCTATCGGAGCAAAAGCAGCAGACCCTTTAAGCCGCAGGTATTGTTATCAAAAATTAACCTTTGATTGCTGATCAATATTGAGCAATAGTTAAGATGCAGGCTGTCATTATTTCTTGGAATTGGTAGGCCGTTTTTTATAATCCGTACTTAAATGTGAGAGACAAACTTGGCGGTGTATCACATGATGTATCACAAAACTGAAATATTCATGAGGTAGTTTGATTAATAATCTATATTTATCATATAGATGCTAAATCAGGATCACTTCGGTGTGTTGTAACTGACATGTATTTGTCATCTGGCACACCAGCCAAAGGAGGCTGCCTATGGATTGCGATGAACGTAAACTATT
>Ga0183099_1000227_pt1 | contig 48153 bp, 51 predicted proteins | sample Biomet1_FD_127788 | JGI IMG/M metagenome (GOLD analysis project Ga0183099, IMG submission 127788) | Microbial communities from bioreactor (seeded with anoxic lake sediment) at LBNL, California, USA - Biofuel metagenome 1 | ecosystem: Engineered > Bioreactor > Anaerobic > Unclassified ... | reverse complement strand
GACACTGACAGCCTTGCCAGGCATCATAAGAATTTCTGCAAGTTTGTCAATTTCATCAGCACTGAGGTCAGGAATCTCGCCAAGATCAGCAGCATTTGCAGTACCTGCCTCAATTTCCTCAATGATCTTCTCTTTCGTGAGGAAGACACGTCTACCGTCTCCCATACGCAAAGCATATTCAGTTGCCATTTTTTTCACCTCTCTTTTTATTAATGCAATTCAATAAGCTGTGTTTTGGGGTTTAGAACTTGGATACAAAGGTTCTGGCCTGCCAGAGGGCTATTATTGCCAGAATCAGGATAAAAACCATCCACATGATTTTAGCTTCTGGTATGACGGAATTTGCCCAGTAAGCGTTGTAGGCTTCCAGAGCCACTGCTGTTTGTGTCATATTTTTCCCTCTTTGAAATTATATGCCTCTAAGGCAGGCATCGGATGCCCGGACTTTCCCGAAGTCAGTTATCGTGTACCTGTGCAGAAGGAAACCTTTTTTGTAGATTCCTTCTCCGTCGACTTTCTGCTCCACGTCCTTCAGCATCCCTCCAGACGCCAGTTCGAGGATGTCAAAGTTGATGCTGTCCCTCTGGAAATTACTCCTCATGCCGTACTCTTCTTGGATCTTCGAAACGATTTCATAGTTCCAGTACTCTTTCCCATCCAGGAAAAGTTCCAGAACCCTGAACTTGATAGGGCGATTTTGGCTCACTTCACTCACCTCTCAGAGTTTCAAGTGCGCTTGTGTCTTCAGTAAACATTATGAAACTCCCGGCGATACAGAGCAAACCGCCTAAAATAATAGTCCAATCCGGAACATCTCCGAAGAAGAGGAATATGAATATGACCGCGCAGAAACCATAGAGGTTCCCTATGCCCTGTCCTCTTCCGACCCCGATAAGCGGGAACGATTTATACCAGGTAACATAACAGAAACCAAATGTGATTCCTGCGAAGATCAAGATCAGTAAAGTAAGAGGTTCGAATGCCTTAAGTGCAAATGAATACATCGGAAAACCGATGATTGCTAGAATCGGTATAATGATAATCCACCAGATAATGTTCTCGCCAAGGAAGCGAAGAGTCAATCCGGCATCCGGTTCTGCAATATCAAGCCCTTTGCCTGCAATTGCACCTTCAATGCCCCAGCCAGCAGCAGCCATCAACCCTCCGAGATATCCTATCCAGGGGACGTTGCCTGAAGAAAGTTCAGTAAGAAGTCCGCCACCATAGATCGAAATACCTCCAAGAACGATAACTCCAATACCGATTGCTGCTCTTTTGGAGATCTTTTCCCCATACCAGTAATAGGCAAGAATTGAGCCTACGACAGGATAAAGAAGACCTGCAACGGCTGAAAACGCCCCTCCGATAAAGCCCATAGCAATGAAAGAACCAAGAATTGCCATCGGACCACCGAAGATTGAAGCAAGGAAGAACCACTTTGAACAAGGGTGAAATTCCTTAAGAGTTCTTGCGAGTTCTCCGTATTTTCCAAGTACTCCGTTCCAGAGCATAAGTGCCAGCATGACAGCTAAGGCATTAAAGGCAGTAATCAGTACGGCAGTCACAACAAGGGATACACCGTCTCCACTTGTTTTAGCAATAGTACTACTCATTTCGTCGAACGGATTAAGCACCCAGATAACAGTTCCTGGCAGATACCAGATACCCCAGAAAACAGCACAGAAAAGGGCCCACATATACCCTTTACTGATTTTTCTTTTACTCTCCTGTTTTTTTAAAGTCTTTAAATCCACAAAAATTCCCTCCATTTTTCGGAATACTGTGGAACTCCCTCAGGGCGGGGGCTCCCAATCCCTATTCCACAGCCTGAAAGTGCAGCTCAAAAGCTCTTTTTGCGGGTTTTCGATCCCCGGAAATATTTTTCAAACTACCTTTTAACTGTTGTTTTTTCAGCTGCTTTTCAGATTGCATCTAAGTTGCCATTTTTACAATCGTTTCAGCCGTTTAATTTTTAATAACCGTTCTTGTAACACCAGTCTTTTTGTAGTAACACCTGTTTTGTAATATTTCCGTGCAGTATGACCTGCAAGAGATGTTCCACCTATATATTCACAGATACAGATTTCAAAAACCGCACAAAATAAAATTGTCGCAGAAAATGTATTCAAAGAGTACACTTTCTGCAATTTAAACTACTTTAGAGTAAAGCTGCCTTTACCTTATTTACGGAGTCTGTGGCACTCTCACCATAAATGTCTGCACCAATCTTGTCTGCCCAGTCCTGGGTAACAGGTGCGCCCCCGACCATAGTCTTAACCTGATCACGGATGCCTGCTTCCTTCAGCTGTTCCTCGATCTGTATCTGGTTGACCATTGTTGTGGTCATAAGGGCGGAGGATGCGATTACCTGGGGTTTTATTTCCTTTGCTTTTTCAACAAAGGTTTTGATTGGGACATCTCTTCCAAGGTCCACAACTTTGAAACCGGCAATGTTGAGCATGGAAGCAACAATATCTTTTCCGATTGAGTGGATGTCGCCTTCGATGGTTCCAATGACAACGATTCCGAGATTTTTGGTTTGAGATTTGCGCCTTTCCATTTCCGGCTTGATTACTTCTATGCCTGCGTTCATCGCCTCTGCAGCTGCAAGCACATGGGGCAGGAAAAGACTTCCCTGTTCGAACTTTGCTCCGACTTCCTCCATGCCTGCGGTAAAGCCCTTCTCAATAAGCTCTACAGGGTCAATCCCCGCGACAAGGGCTTCTTCTGCAACTTCTGCTGCGATTTCATCATCAAATTCAGTGATTGCATCTTTTGCTCTTGCAATGATATCTTCTTTGCTTGCCATTTTTAAATCTCCTGAGTATCCTGTTTATATGCCTCTGAAGGCTTTGTCAGCCCTGTCCACGACGGCTTTCATATCCTTGAGGATGTCTGCATCGATGGGTTTTACCTGGTGGTTCTTAAGAACGTCCACAACTTTTTCGTGTGCAACTGCTGCAAGGTCCTTTGAACCTGCTGCCGCCCAGTCTCCAAACATGCGCCGGTCGAGGAGCATTGGGTTGGATGGGTAATCCACAAGTTGCCTGGTCTGCTTAAGGGCGAGGAAGTTGTTTCCGATGCCTACTTTCTGGATAGATTCGACTGCCAGAGTTTCTTCTGATACAGGAATCCCCTGCATGGCTTTCTTGACCATACTGAAGATATCGTTGTCAATAACGAGCTGTTCCATTGAGAAAGTCATTCCGAGCTCAAGCATCCCAGCTCCGTAGATGGAGTTGGCACCGGCAAGAGCAGGCAGAAGGGTTGTTATGGTCTTTTCGTGGCCTGCCTGGCAATCTGGGACCTTGGCATCAGACTAGGAACCTGCTACAAAAGAGGGAAGGCCATAGAACTGGGCAAGCTTTGCGACTGCTGCACTGATAAGACCGAGTTCGGGAGAACCAACAGGTGCAGTACCTTTCTTCAGGTCGAAGGTAGTTGTGGAACTTCCGTACCAGACCTTACTTCCTGGAACAGCTAGCTGGGCAAGGGTGATACCTGAGAGAACTTCGGCGTTGTGGGTAACGAGGGTTCCTGCAAGGTAGACAGGAGAGGATCCTCCGGACATTGCCATACTCAGGACATTAACCGGCATTCCGAAACGGGCACCCTTAATGATGACCTGGCAGGCATTGACACTGAGTTCGAGTGGGCTGGTCGGGCAGAGGAGCATGGAGAAGATCGGCTTTTTCCTGGCTTCTTCTTCGTCGCCACCGTAGTAAGCCTTTACGATGTCCTGGTAGTACTCGACGTTTTCGCCGACAGGGTCAATGTGGTGGAAGTGTTTTGAGGTGTTTGCAATCGGGGTGAGAGTCTCGTGGACATCCTGAGCGCCCTGGCCTGCAATGTCTCTTGCAGAGACCGGGAGAGAGAAATAGTCAATGTTTTCTGCCCAGTCACAGAGTTTTGCAATGTCTGCAATGTCCTGTTCAACGGAGTCGACAGTTACATATTTACCGTCCTGGTACTTGCAGACCTTCACACCGGTACCGAAACAGGTCCAATGGACTTTACCGCCGCATTCCTGGACAGTATTGTTCTTTTTATCGCGGCCCCAGAGGACAAATCTTGATGGTGCAAGCTGAAGAGCTTTTCTTACAAGATATTCAGGGATCTTTACAATATTGGTTTTCTCATCGACTTCACAACCATTTTCCTTGAAGATCTGCCTTGCTTCAGGGTCAGAGACCTGAACCCCAGGGTTCATCAGAACTTCCATGGTTGCATAGTGAATTGCCTTAAGTTCATCAGTAGTAAAAAGGTTTAACTCTACGCCATTAAGTGCGTTAAATCCAGCAACTGCATTATTTTTTGCCATTTTTGTAGCCTCCGAATAAAAATTATTTAAGCCAGCAGTTCTTTTGCCTTTACGACAGCTTCGCTTGCATTTTCGGCATAACAGTCTGCACCGATCTTGTCAGCCCAGGCCTGGGTTGCGGGTGCACCGCCTACCATGACTTTTACTCTGTCCCTTAGGCCTTCTTCCTTAAGAAGTTCAATGACATCTCTTTGCCCCTGGAGAGTGGTGGTCATAAGAGCCGAGAGTCCTATCATGTCAGCATCGACTTCCTTTGCCTTTTCAACAAAGTTCCTGACTGGCACATCACGGCCAATGTCGTAAACTTCAAAGCCTGCAGACTGGAGCATGGTGGACACGATGGATTTGCCTATGTCATGGACATCGCCTTCCACAGTACCATTCACAACGACGCCCACTTTTGAACTAGAAGCCCCTTCAGGCATCAGGTCCTTAAGGGCTGCAACTCCTGCACTCATTGCATCGGCAGCTATCATCACATGTGGAAGGAAAAGTTTGCCCCTCTCAAAAAGGACACCCACTTCGTTCATACCTGCAGCAAGCCCCTTCTCAATTATTTCTGAAGGTTCCAGTTCTCCTTTAGCTTTTTCAACAGCAGCGAGTACTGCATCCTTCTTGCAGGAGATTACAGCGCCTGCAAGTTCCTGAAGCAATTCTTCTTTGCTAATGTTGTATCCTCCGTTTTAGTTTTTGAAATGTAGAGACGCCTCTTCCTGATTATCACGATTATACGTGAATATTCAGGCTGCAAGCTCATGCCTCTCTGGAGAAGCTATGAGATGCATAGAAGAAACTCACAATCATCATGGGTGGGAAACCATGATTACCACAAGCGAGACAATGAAATCATGAAGAGTTCATGATTACGCTGACCGGGGTTCATGAGTGTTTTAGCAGAGGGAGTATTTTTTGTGCCATTTTAATCCCGTCTGATTACTCATCTTTCAGATGTCTCCAATAAAGAAGTTCTTTTTACTTATATATATATTTTTTCAAAAAATCTGTAATGAAACTAAGAGTTAAATATATAGTTTTCGGTACGCCTGGTTTTATAAGTATTTTTGGGAAGAAATCAATATAATATAATCAATAAATATAAATATGAGATATTCAAAATGACTTTTTATATAATTTCTTCTGGTTCAGGTCGCCAAGCAGCATTCTGGTGGAGTCTGCTTTAGGGTCGCATCTTACAAGCAAAATTTTGTTGCCCTTGGTCGAAAGGGCCGCAGTCAGATTTTGCGTGGTAGTGGATTTTCCGATGCTACCTTTTCCATAGATTGCTATCTGTCTCACTTTTTCCTTGCTCCTTCATTTCTTCTCTTCAGTATAAGAAGCCGGAAACCGTTGTATTATGTATTATCATTTATAGTTTTCCAGTAATTGAAAACTCTGTTATTCTCGATTGCTTTTTTTCAAAGCTAAAATGAATAACAAGAAGACCTTTCATGACCTTCGAAGCCTCTTATGATGTAATCGTTGTGGATGCAGGTCCTGCAGGTTCTACATCCGTCCTGTATACTGCAAAAAACGGCGCCTCAGTGCTTCTTCTTAACACAAAAGAGAGATTGGGATTCCGATTCAGTGTGCCGGATTTCTTCCAGAGGCTTCGGAAGTTCAGGCTCTGCTCCATGATACTAGGTTTCCGGATACGCTGAAAAAATGCCCTGATTCCTGCTGCAGCAGCGAATTTATAATCAGTGCATTGTCACTCCAAACTGCAGTGTAAAAGAGTCCGCTGTCAGGGGGGCAATTGGATAAGTTCAAAAACAATCTTTATAAAACTTTTAGGAAATGAATGGAGAATTAATCGAAAATAAATCATTAACATTTTGTTTATTTCCAGACTTTTTTGAAGTTAAATAAGGTGAAGCTTGCTTTTTGACCCAATTTTGACTTTTTTATTTATATCTCTCGATAAATAAGTCTGAGGATTTGTCTTTTAGATAGCTCATTTTCTGTTTTTTTCAATGCTTTCATACTGCCAAATTAAAAAACTCCGAAAAAAGGAAAAATATATATCATCATTTTTCTCTCGGTTCAGAAATCTCTCCGAATCTCAAAAAGATAAGGAAATCAAAAAAATATGTGGATTATAGGTAAGATCATAAGCCTTCGGATTTCCCGTAGCCCGAAATGCAGAGCCTGTAAGCCCTGTTAACGAGTTCCAGCATTCTGGAATCTTCCCTCTCAATTTTTATTCCGCAGGCGAGGGAAAGGTATTCGGCAAGATCAAAAACTTTTATTTTCTCATCCTTTCCGGCTTCAATAAGATTCTGCATACAGCCCCCGCAGTTTGTGATAATTATATCACAGCCCAGTTTTTCGGCAGCCCTGTAGCGATCCGAAGCCACATCAAGGGACTCAGACGGGTAATTGACCCTTACCCCGCCTCCAAAGCCACAACATGCCGAATTTTCCGGGGATTCATTGGCAAGTTCGGTACCCTGGATGTGCTCCAGCACATCTCTCGCTTCTCTATATACCCCCATTGCCCTTGTCAGATGACAGGGATCGTGATAAAAGACCTTATGTTTGAGAACAGCCTCGGGAACAAGTTTGCCTTCCCTTATAAGAAGCTCAAGGTACTGGGAAACATGCAGCACCTGAAAATCAAGTTTCCCAAACATTCTCGGGTAGATATCTTTAAATGCCTTGAAGCAGCCCGGGCAGGCCGTGATAAGGATTTTAGCTCCTCTTTTCCGGATTTCTTCAATATTCCGCTGTCCGTTCCTGCGGATAGGTTCCGGATCTCCGGCGCCTGCGGATACAGCTCCGCAGCAGTATTCAACCCCGCTCAGGACAGTGTAATCAACTGCGGCTTTATCCAGTAGTGCGACCGCAGCCTGTGCCATGATTTTGTTGATATATGTGCCTGCGCAGCCAGGAAAATACACTACCGAGCCTGAACTTTTTTTGTACACAGGAGTTTCGTCCAGCTCAGCAATCTTCTTAAAAAGGTTGTTTTCAGCTTCAGGGTCTACCATTGTCTGCCTGTCGGTAAGTCCGTTTTCACTGACCCATTTCTGCCTGGCAGGAGAAATAAGCATTTTAATTCCAAGCCCCTCGGGACAGGCATCCTTACAGAGCCCACAGGTCAAGCAGCGCAACAAAGAGCCAGCATCAATGTCCGAGTACCCTTCAAGATATCCGTACAGTCGGTCAAGCAAACCTAGGTCATTGTAGCGAGGGCAGACCTCAAGACACTGTCCGCATTCTGTACAGCTTGACCTGTGTTTTTCTACTAGTTCCATTTTTCAACTCCATATCATTTTAAACTAGTGCGACTTATTTATGTTTAATAGGTATTTTTAATAGGGGTCATTAAAACTTCCTTTTTAACAGGAAATCCTTAAAAGTTCCTTCTTGATATAATATCTCATAAGTCCTTTCTTGAGAAAAACCACTAAGAGGCTGTCTTAAAATTCAAATCATTCCTACAATTGGACAATGGACAACTTTAACTTTAAAATTCATACCATAAATTATTTCAGCAATTCAGATACACATTGACCTTGAAGATACTATTTTATTCCATAGGACTTACGCATTCGGTGAATACAATCAAGTGCAATAACCATCATTGATTAAAATTACACTTTAGACATTTAACGGCTTAATGCGAATGTTTTTTATTTCAAGTGTGTAAGTCCTTTCCTAATTATAGAACCAAGTTTAATTTTTAAGACACGCTCTAAGAGAATGTTTCATTTTTGAAACGGCATTCCGAAATATCATTACACTCTGCTGAAGAAAACTAGTTTGCACAAACTTGGGCTCAGTATTAAGATTTTGGATAAGGAGAAATGTAATGTTTCTGGATACAAAGTAGGGAACTTTATAAGGAGAATTCAAAGCACTTTTTGTTTGCAAAGATGAGGAAATATATATTGATATCATCCTTTAATTTTCAAATTTTCTTGACTGAATTTGCCCTTATATCTCCTGAGCCTGCTCTCTGTAATGCAGAATAAGGTCTTCAGCCCATTTCAGAGCCGCAGGCTCGAAGCCTATAATAGTCTCCTGGTCAAAAACACCTTTCGAAGTAAGAAAATCAGCAGCCATGAAAAGTTCGGTCTTAACCAGCATAGCAACCTTTATCTCATCCTTACAGATAAAAAGCCTCTTTTTTTCTCTGGCCAGATAAAGTTTCAATTCTTTTTCGAAATCGGTTTTCAGTCTTTCACAGATTTTTCCTGTTACTATAAGAGTTATCTCGGTATCATCGTCTTGGTTTGTTAAAAACATTTCAGAAAATACCGGATGAAATATTGATGAAAAAGAGAGTATTTTTTTTGATTTTCCTATATTCTCCAGAAACACGGCAGAAGGCTCAAAAATGTTATCCGGATCAGGTTTAACAAGGAAGCAGGACTGTAATTCATTAATCCTTTCCAGGAATGCCCTGGGTAAAGCAGTGAGATCGCGTTCCTGCCAGTAATCCGAATTTTCCTCAATGACCTGCAGAGTACCAAGCAGAGGTTCCATTTTTTCGACCAGGATTTCCGCAAGAGGCGTTAGCCTGTACTCCCGATCTTCCTGAAGCACCAGATGTTCATCTTTCAGTTTTTTGATTTGAGGAAGCATGCCTGTCGGGTTAACGTTCAGAATATCCACAATTTCCTCTATCGTTTTTCCTCCATTTTTGAGCAGTAGCAAAAGGTCTTTTCTCTTCTGGGACATAAAAAGAAGGTCTATCAGGGCTTTGTCCATTGATTTCACTTTCCAGATCTTGCGCTTCTGCGAAAGATTCATTTCCTTCGGCTTTTCAGAAAGGGTTTCTAAAGGAACTTGCTACTTCTATGAGAGATACTTTAGAGACATTTGAAATTAACTTCAGTCGCGTCCTATCCTTATAGCGAGAGTTTTTAATGTACCCTTTAAGTATTTCTTTTTAATCTTATCCTGTTCTTTTTTAACTTTTTCCTGTATTATCCTTTGACAATAAGAAACCTTAAAGTCTATAATCTAAGTTATATAGCTCGAGTATAGAAATTGGGAAGTGTATACTCCCTAAATGGTGAGTATCCTGACCATGTGCGCGAATTCCAGATCAGGGAGGACTTTGCATAGAATCATTCAAATGTGTGCTTACAAACTGGGATTACATTTATAACTTGTGCCGAAAAATCTCTACGGAAATCAAACGCTCTGGATATGAACCGGATGTAATTATTGCGCTTGCAAGGGGAGGCTGGTTTGCTGGACGAGTGCTCTGCGATTTTCTGGGGCTTGATGACCTGTCCAGTCTGAAAGTCGAGCACTACGTAGGAGCTACAGCTATAGACACCGGTGAGCCTCACATTCGGTATCCCCTTTCGGACAATGTGATGGAAGGAAAAAAGGTACTTATTGTAGATGATATCGTTGAGACTGGAGACAGTATGCTGAGTGCCAAGACTTACGTCGAAAGCCGTAATCCCACGGAAATTAGGACCGCTTCATTACAGTACCTAGGGAGTTCGAAAATCGACCCCGATTATGTGGGCGAACGGCTCGAGAATTGGGCATGGATTGTCTATCCCTGGAACTTCATGGAAGATATGATAAGCATCCTGACTAAATGCATGAGAAAAGAACCTAAAAAACTCTGGAATCTTGAGGATCTTAAACACAGCCTTTACATAAACCATGCTTTGGACTCAGTTGCCTTTGAAATCACTCAGCCAGGAAGGCTTCCGGAAGTTCTGGAAGAGATGGAAAGAGTGCGCAGGGTCAGTTCCGAAACCATCAACGGAAAGAAATACTGGAGACTTTTATAAAAGCCTCTATTATAAACTTTCTTCGTGGGAGGTTAATAGCTTATGCTTCTAACTTGAAAGCCGAAGGAGATCTACAACCGAAGAGGATGTTTTTACTCTTACTGGTTGGAGCTATCTCTTTCGTTTAAAAGCAGGCGTTAAGCCGTAAATACAAATCTACATATCTATTCAGGGTATCTATCTAGAGTACCCATAAAGATATCATTATTGCCACTCTGTATACCCATTTAAATATTGGCTTGGGATACTAAATTGGTCTAAAATACCGAGTACATGATTACATTATTTACAACAAATTAGTTCATTATCTATTACCGGTGAATTCATGCCCCACAGATGCACCAGATGCGGAACCATTTTTGAAGACGGAGATTCTGTCGTCCTAAGCGGCTGCCCGAACTGCGGTTGGAATAAATTCCTTTATGTAAAAAAAGAATCCGAAGGTTCGGAAAACCAGGGAAGGCCTGCTCTGGAAGAACAAAAGCTGGATCTGGAATCCTCTCTGGATGAAGTTGTCAGGAATATTGATGAGGCTCTTGCATCTGAGCAGGAAAACATAAAGCAGGAGCCAGAAGCCGAGAGGAAAACAGATGAAGAAAGAGTAGAGTCCGTAAGAATTCTTGGGCCCGGCTCCTACGAACTTAACCTTGACTCCCTTTTTGAAAGAAAAGAACTCGTTATGGCAATCCGGGAAGAAGGGTCTTACGCCCTGCACTTACCCTCGGTTTTCAGCCAGCAAAAAGAAAAAGAAAAAGCAAAAGGAAAAAAGCAGAAATAATCTTAAATTTTTCCGAAATTTTCCCGGAAATTCCTTGCCTGGATGTTTTTGAGAAATAATTTCCGGATAGTCTTATATATAACAAAGCGTGACTACTCCCCTCATTGAAATGAGGGGCACCTATCGATTTTACGAACAGATTGTAATCCCAATCTGAGAATGTTTTTGCAGCATTAAGATCACGGTTAATAGATAGACTGCAGAAGGGACAATTCTGAACCATTTCGGAGAGGTCTTTTTCTGCCAACATTTCACAATTTGAACATATCTTTGAAGTATTCTTGGGGTTAATAAATACTACTTTTCTACTAGCATTTATAGCTTTGTAGGAAGTATAAGTCACAATTTTACTCCAAGCAGCATCAAGGATGTGTTAGCCAGATTGTGATTTTTTGTCATGTTCTTAATATTATAGGGTCCTCTTAAACTCACTATCAGACTGAAGATTATTTCTCTTTTTTCCATTAAATTAAGGTGACTACTAGTTTCCCCAAAAAAGTACATCGTATTTTCTGCTTAAATTCAAATTAAAGATATAAAAAATCGTAAATTTTATTTAGGAGGACTTAAAATCCTCCTTTTCCAAAATATTATGAAAGCTCCGCTTATTCCACGAAACGAAGATTTCAAATGAAAATTGTTGTCAGAAATATTAAACGTTTTTGATTTGAGAGCCTGCAGACAAATCCTTACAAGAAGGGGCATCCTGCCCCTCCAAAATCAGTGCCTGCTATTAAAATTGTCCTTCTGAACATGTTTTTTCTAAAACATTGAAACCTTTAGCGTTTCTGATTAATGAATCAAATGTATCAGAATCTAAAATTTATCCGGAAATACTTAAAGAACTCAAAAGAAGAATAATAAGATCAGGTGACGTTATCTATGCTGATAGAGGATACTATTCCTATGAAAACTACGTTATATCTGTAAGAGAGTTTAAGCTGGTACCTTTGATTTTTCCAAGGAAAAACTGTAATTTTAAGAAACTTTTCAATATGCTGAGATATCCTTTGAAAATATTTGATTCAAGACGAAATACTGAAAAAGAAATAAGATTTTACAAAGAAATAATTGCAAAATTTAAAGAACTAATAAGCAAATGGAAAGAGTTCAGATCTGTAAGATCGATCATTGAAGATATATACAAATTGGCGAAGAAAGCATATTCTATGGAGGATTTACACAGATATACGAGGAGTTCTGTTCAAAAGTACTGTGCTTTAGCTGTACTTTTAGTGTGGGGAACTGCGAATTACGGTATTAGAGAAAGGAAGGAACTACAAGCCTTCTCTGAATGAAAATATAAAGAGGAGCTGTATTAACCAGTATGGTAGAAAACTATAAATAGTATTATACAGGAAATAGGATACTGCTTGCTTGCAGGTATATCGCCCTGAAATCTCAAAATATCATCCCACAACAATAGGGATACTTGCTTGCAAGCAATATTCTAGTAACACCATTCTAAGAAAAACTGCAAGCGTGGATAAAAAAGATTGAAACCGAAAGCAAATCCATGTGGATTCGATAGACATGAACCCTGATAGAGTTGCCAGGCAGAGTCGTTCACGACTGAAGACGAGCCCGTGACTCAAGTTTTCAACCCTATCCGCGACAACTACATTCCCCTGTATTCCAGCTCTTCTCCCCTATACCACTTTCCGTGAATAAGGAGCCTATCCGCCGCTGAAACGGGGCAGAGACCGTGGTAGAGTGCGACTACGTTTTTTCCTTCATATTCGATGGAAAATACACTTTCATATTTGCTTCCTATATCTCCAAAGACGATAACAAGAGGTACACCGAGAAAAAAGACGGGCGTTTATAGATTCTGGAATCAACAGCTGCTTTAGCTTCAACTCCAAATTCCTCAGTTTCCGTCTTCGTTTTTTCGTCTTCATTTTTGGTTTTTGAGTCTCCAAAAGGATATATAATTTCAGGATTTATTTCAAAATCGCCCTCCTTTTGCATAAAAAAGCGTCATTGGATCTGCAATTTGATTTTATATACTCTTAAATGTAAGTTAATACTCAAGTTTATGAAATATATTCGCATACAGGACAAATTTTAATCATCGTCTATATATTTTTTATGGCCAAATCATCAAACTGTTCTTGAGAAAACTTTAGGATTCTTTCCAGAAAGGAGAAATCTTTAGGGTAAGAGTTTCAAAAAGTTTCAGAGTAGAAAGATATAAATAGTCAACATTTAGATGTTTACTTATGTTCCTTCCGGCAGGTGAAAAACAGTTTGAATTCTGGGTTCTGCGCCGAAATGGGCTTCCGAATATCAATATTGCAAAGCAATTCGGAGTCTCCAGGCAAGCAGTCTCGCGAGCTCTACTTAGTATGGATAAGCGCATTGAAGAAACCCTGCTTGAGATGGCCAGGGCAAACGGGATCGAAGTCGAAAAACTGGACTCAAAGAAAGGGATACTCTTCGGGAGATCAGTACCCTTCAAAGCCAGCGCAATAATTTTTGTTTCGGCAAAACATGGAATGCAGGTCTGGTACGAGCACGAAGGAGAATGCGGATCTTGCGAAAGGTACAGGGAATGTATCGAACTTCTCTGGGACTTTGCAGATGAAATGCAGCTCAAACTCCAGAGTACGAATGATCCCACAAAAATAGCTGACGAATTGTTTGAGAAATTAAAAGAATCGATTGAATAGGCCTGACTAAAGCCAGGTAAAATGGGGGAAAGGGTAACAATGAACGTAGTCATTAAGAGTATAAGGAAACTGATGGGATGGTGCCCAAATGCAAAAACACTTGAAACTCAACACTCCAAATACTCAGAATATTTTGAAACGAATAACCAGTCCAGAGGGAAAGATGCCGGAAATTCTCCGATTTTACCCTCAGGTTGGTGGAACAAACGCCATAACAGGGCATTAATGATATCCGCCGGGCTGACTCTGTTTTCTGTATTAGGAATTGGATTTCTGGGAGTACATCCCAAGGATGAAGGTTTCATGTTTGGACTAATTATAGGAACAATTTTTAACCTGCTCTTTTGCATATCGGACTTGCATTATCTGGATAACATCAAGAACTCAAGCAAAAAAATAAAAATTGTAGTTGTATCTCCAAAATGGAGAGTTATAAATCTAATACTTTCCTTAATATTACTGTATTTCTTATTTTTACAATTTGACTGGAGATTTGTTTTATTTTTTATCTCTGCCTTTTGTTTGATAGCTATGCTGTATTACTTTAATTTTAATTCAACCCCCCTAGTACTACTATTTTCCTTCGGTTCATCGCTTGGTTGGAGATACAGTATAGCATTTCTATCTGCCTTTTGTTTGACAGCTTTTCTGTACTATCTTACATCTATATACTGGGAAAAGAAAAATAAAAAAATCGTGCTTGTATACGGGCGTAACATGCCAGAGACCTACATTGTAAATGCGGGAGCGAAGTTATAATGACTTTGATCTTGGAATATATTAAAAAATCTATGGGATGGTGTCCGAATGCGAAAGCACTTCAAACCGGATCCCGGATTAGCTCTACTAATTTTGAAGCATATGATCGATCTCGAGGAGAAAAAGCCAGGAGCCCAATGGCCCTGAGCCGTTTTTCCAAACTTTTTTCTAGGCTTGGCGCCCGACTCCTCGTGCCAACGCTTTTCTTAACTCCTTTTTACATGATTATGCTGTTCCTAAAGGGTATAAATTCAGAGTTCTTCTTCTTGGGCATTTTGTTTTCTTTGCTGATAAATTTACTTTTCTGGAAAAAGCAGATACGTGAGTACGATGCTGCGGCAAAAAAACCCACTGTTCGTTATGTATCTAAAATAGTACTCTTCTTTGTTTTCTTATCCCTAATTTTGTTTTTGAGTTTCCCGCCTATGGTTTTCCTATCTTATACGCCTTCTTCTATTAACTCTCAGTCAATGTATTCTTTTATTGCAGCAACTTGGATTCTTACTATGTGGGGAGCCTGTCTTCAGCTATTTTGTTGGGAGAAGAAAAACCACATGAGAATTTATATCAAAAAAGAAAATGGATTTCAAAAGACGTATACTATCGGGGAAAAAGAGGGAGAAATGTGAGCCTTAAAAGTCGAAAGCATAAAAAAGCTGATGGGATGGTGCCCGAATGCAAAAGCACATGGAGCCAGACAGCTTGTTAATCTTGAAGGTTTTGATTCCGATATTTTGGACAAATCAAGGGGAGACAATGGAGATTCGAAAAATCCTGGATGGTTCCGAAAAGCAAGTACTCGAACTCTCTTAGTTGACATTTTTCTTACATTTATGTATTTCTCGGTAATTATTCAGCTGGGTGTAAACCTGATTTTTTTACTTGCAGGCTTTTTTATTGCCTTGATTTCGTTTATATTTAGCTGGAATGCTAAAATGAAACTATATGACTCCTTAGAAAAACAACGATTAATCAATTATTCAAATCTGGAAAAACTATGCACTATACTCGCGTATGTGCTTTTATTTGTGATACTTTATCTTTATATCAGTGGTCGGGGACTTGTCCTGAAAGTAACGCTTTCATTCTTTGGAGGTTATCTTGTTTACTTCTGGCTTGGGTATTTCCAAATACTATACTGGGAACAGAAAAATCATAAAAAGATTTACTTTGACAAAAGTTGTGGGAACTTGAAGAAATCGTACATTGTTCTGGAGAGTAAATAAATGTCTGCTAAAACTGTCGCTTTTGAGCAGATCAAAAAGTTTATGGGATGGTGCTCTAACATCAAAGCACACGAAGCCAGACAGCATGTTAACCTTGAAAATTTTGATTCCGATGTTCCAGACAGAGCAAGGGATGACAACAGATATTTAAAAAACCCTGGATGGCTCCGGAAAGAAAGTAATCAAATTCTTTTATCTGCTATTTTTTTAACGTGTGTTCATCTCCTGATATATAATCAGATAGGCTTAAATTTTGACTTAACCATAAATTTACTTACCGGATCAATACCTGCCCTACTTTATTTTGTATTTGACTGGAATGTGCGGATTCAGCGGTTCAACGACATTGCGAAAAAACCTATTGTTCGTTATGTCTCTAAAGTATCATATCTTTGGGTTTTGGTAATCATAATTTTGCTTATTCTGCTTATGGTTCTCACTTATCTGATAAGACAATCTTGGCACTCAGCCTTATTTGGACTTTCAATTCTTTTGTTCTTAACATGGGGCTTCTATTTCCAACTAATTTACTGGGAGAAGAAACATCATATGAAAATTTATATAATACATGAAAATAGCTTCGAGAAGATGTATGCCATTGGGGAAAAGGAGGGAGAAATGTGAGCCTTAGAATCGAAAACATAAAAAAACTGAGGGGATGGTGCCCGAATGCAAAAACGCTTGAAACCGGACCCCGGATTAGCTCTGCTAATTTTGAAGCATATGATCGATCGGAAGGAGAAAAAGCAAAAAATTCGAATGTTCCTAGCCAGCATTCCAGGCTTGATACCCAACTCCTCCTCCTACCAATTTTCTTTACTCCTGTTTATATAAACCTATTTCAAAGAGGTATAAATACAGAGGCTTTCCTTCTAGGTCTTTTACTTTCTTTACCGATCTATTTGCTTGGCTGGAAAAAGCAGATGCATCAATACGACGCCGTGAAAGAAAAAACTGTTATTTCTCCTTCCTTTAGAAAAACATTCTTCTGTATTTTCTTAGTCCTATTTTTGGGTTTGAGTTTACTCATGGCTTTCTTGCCTTATATCTCGTCTCATGCGGCCCATCTTCTTAACGATCAGGCAATGTATTCTTTCATTACAGGGACTCTGGTTTTGATGTGGGGTTTCTATTTCCAGCTAATTTACTGGGAGAGGAAAAACCATATGAAAATGTATATGAAAAGAGAAAAGGGACAGCAAAAGCTGTATGTCCTTGGAGAAAAAGAGGGAGAACTATGAGCCGGGAGTCCAGATATATAAAAAAGCTGATGGGATGGTGCCCAAACGCAAAAGCGCATGAGGCAAGACAACCCATTAACTTTGAAAGTTTTGAATCTGGTATTTCGAATAGAGCAGGTGGAGATGACAGATATAAGAAAAATCCCGGATGGTTCCAAAAAACAAATATCCAAACTTTTATAATTAACACTTTTCTTACACTTGCGTCTTTCCTTGTAATTAATCAACTAGGTGTAAACCTGTTTTTTTACTTACCGGATCTTTGATTTCCCTGTTTTTCATTATATTTGACTGGAATGCTCAAATGCGAAGATATGATTCTCTGGTAAAACAACCAGTAATTGATTATTCAGGTAAGAAGACACTGTATTACATACTCTCATATGCGTTTATAATTGTGATTTTCTACCTTCGGTTTAAAGGCCAAGAACTTGCTATGCAAGCAATATTTTCATTATTGGGAGGTTCCACGGTTGCGATGTGGCTTAGTTATTTCCAGTTAATATATTGGGAGAAAAGGAACCACAAAAATATTTATTTCGGCAAAAAACACGGGACCTGGAAAACTTCGTATGTCATTAGGGAGAAAAAATAAATGTCTGCCAAAGCTGTTGCTTTTGAGCAGATCAAAAAGTTTATGGGATGGTGCCCAGCCTGCAAGAAAACGGCACGGCAGACAAAGCAGTTTTGCAATTTTGTAAATAAAGTCTCAATTTCAGGAAAAACAGAAAGATTCCCTGAGTTCCGAACCTCAAATGTGCTTTTCCCTGCAAATACAACTATATCTTTAGCATATTTTATGATAAGCTTTAATCTGCTCCTGCGCCTGAAGTTTCCGGAAGAAACTTATCTTTTCCTTGCGGGTCTCCTGTTATTTAACTTCTCTTATTACTTATTAATTCTCAAAACCTTCGAGGCAGCAGTTCTGGTAGACAGATTAGGAGTACACCTTCAGACCTTCAGATTGAAGAAATTTTACATTCCTTATGGAGAAATTGAAAGCATAAAGTCATACAGGCTTGAAAAGCGTTCAAAGGAAACGTCCATTCTCCTGATAATTGGAGGAATTGCCCTCTGCGGATTCGTGGTCTATATGGCTGTAGTAAAAGGGGAATGGAAAATACTTCTGCTATTAATCTCACTGCTCCCCCTCATTCTGTTTGCAGCGAGGAAGCAAAAAACCCAATTATGGAATCTGAATACACAGCTGTATATCAAGACTAAACACAAAAAATGGTACGAATGGGATTCTTACTATTCCTTAGTCACAGACGAAGTCTCGGCTGCAGAGATAAAATCATCTATTGAAAGGCACTGTGAAGGCGTATGAAACGGTTTTTGAGAAATACTTCAAGAAGCCTATGGAATGATGTTCGGAGAAAGTTTCTTCCGAAGATATCCGAGAAAAAATAAACTAATTATTTCAGACTTTTAATAAGCTCCTGAAAGTGTTTTTCATCTCTAACTTTCTGGGTATTAAGCATCTTTTTGAGTTCATCTGCACTTTTTTCCCCGCCTTTTCCCTCAAGTCTGTCCTTTAACTCTATTGAGGCCCTCAAAAGCCCAGTTGCTTCTTCATAGAGGGCTTCAGCCTCTGCTTTTGTAAGCTCTTTTGTCTCCAGCAGTTCTTCGTCTGCCTTTGACTTTTTTTTCAGTTTTGGGATAAGAGCTCTGATTTCGGCAGCTTTATCTGCATCGAGTGATCCTTCTTTGCTCAGCTCTCGGACCAGGTCCCTGAGTCTGTACTCATGCCCATCAATCTCTACCCTTTCAGGGATTTTCTTTCCTGCCCAGGCAAAATCACTCCTGAGGCTCCAGAGAAATTTATTGCGCTCTTCGTAATCAAGATCTCCTTCACCTGCTTCTTCCGTGTCGTTATCCTTTTTTATCATGAGCAATTTCCCCTGAAAATAATAGCAGTTAAAACTGCAGGATCATATTAGAAATATACTGAATTAATATCCTGATCACTTCAATTCTATGAGAGGACTCCAAGATAAAAGTAAAGTTGATTTTTAGCTTACAGAAAGTCATATATTTACAGCAAATTTTCGGCTATATTTTCCGAAATTATGTGCTCGCAGTACAGGCAGCAGAGAGTTACTCCTTCTTCTTCGGACTGGAGCACGGAAAATTTGGATTTTATGGGTTCGCTACTGTTAGAGACACAGTTTGTGTTGATGCAACGCACAACACCTTCAACATAAGAAGGAAGTACAACATTATTTTTCTGGACTACTTCAAAATCCCTGATAATATTGATAGTGGCCTTCGGAGAGATCAGGGCGATCCTGTTAAGCTCTTCGACACTGAGTTCCTTGCCCTCAATTTTCACAACATCTTTTTTGCCTCTGGCACCAAGTGCATTCATAACAAAACTTATAGTTGCCCTAAAAGCACTGGAGATCCCAAGTATGCGCAAGACATTTAGAGCCTGTCCTGCCTTTATATGATCAATAACTGTTCCGTTCTCAATCGCCTGGATCTTCAGGTTTCGTTTTTCCTTCATTCAATCACTCCCATGGCAAGAGCAAGAAGTGCCATCCGTGTAGGGACCCCATAGAAAGCCTGCTGGAAATAACATGCATACGGAGTTGAATCCACTTCAGGGGAGATTTCGTTGACCCGTGGGAGAGGGTGAAGAATTTTAAGATTCGCATCTGCATTTCTCAGCAGGTCACCTGTAACCTTCAACCTGTTTTTGACCTTTTCATACTCTTCAGGATCAGGGAAACGTTCCCTTTGAACCCTTGTCATGTAAAGAACCTCGACATCTCCAATTATTTTCTCAAGGGAATCGGTCTCTCTTATGCTGATCTTATTCTTTTGAAGATCCCTGACAATCTCCGGGGGCATCCTGAGTTCAGGAGGCGAAACGAAAGTCATTTCAGCTCCATACAGGGATAGGGCATGGCATAGGGAATGAACTGTTCTTCCATACTTCAGATCTCCTGCCATAGCGATCTTCAGGCCCTCGAGATGGCTTTCCCTGCGGATAGTATAAAGGTCAAGGAAAGTTTGTGTAGGATGGTGCAAAGAGCCGTCTCCACCGTTAATTACAGGAACGCTTGCAAATTCTGTAGCCATCCTTGCCGATCCGTCAAGAGGATGACGCATTACTATAAGATCTGCATAGTTACTGATTACACGGATAGTATCGGCAAGATTTTCTCCTTTCATTACTGAACTTGCCTCTACGGAACCCAGGTTGAGAACCTGCCCTCCGAGTCTCTGGGCAGCAACTTCAAAAGACAGCCTTGTCCTTGTGCTTGGTTCAAAAAAAAGAAGAGCTATAATTTTTCCATCCAGCAGCCGGGAACTCTCTTCGCCTCTGGCTACAGGCTCAAGCTTTTCTGCAGTATCCAGAACGTAGTCGATTTCTTTCCGCGAAAAGTCTTTCATAGAGATGACGTGTCTGTTCTTAAATGACATCCTGTTTTCATAAAATGGTTCCCAGAGATATAACCTTTGCTCCAGAAATTTCTAAGAGTATTGGAGGAATTAAATCTTGTTCCTGTATCTCAGTTTTGGCACTTCACTTAGATACTTTTTTAATAAATTCAAGCCAGAGTCTTGCGTTTTTAATCCTCTGATTAACGAACTGTTCCTGAAAGCTTTTCTTATTTTCTTAAAAGGCCCCGCTCTTGATTTCCTTCAGATATATTATTGCGCTCAATAAGCCTGCAGTCTCGGGATAGAGTTTTCTTGCTTCTTCCGGAGTAAGGGACCCTTCTTCCAGTCCTTTTCATCCTTTTTTCCTCTACTGAGACAATTTCGATGCATTTATCTATCCTTGATTTCTCAGCTGGACTGAGTTTGTCTTTTTGAACCAATTCCCACATGTAGCTATGCAGAGGATAAGTTTCTCCCTCAATTCCACATAATCCGGAATATGCTGGCCGACCCAGAAAAGGTGAGAATGCAGAGCCGAAAGCAGCTGTCTGCTTTTCTCATCGGTTATATCTTTTTCTCAGGCTTTTTCTCGTTTATTCCACGGTTTTTCTCCACAGTCCTCCCCAAGAGATATTGTAAATTCATCAAATTGGTATGATAACTAGAAATACTCATTTTTTATCTGTAAACGTCAGATTAACACAAAAAACAGTCGCAAATAAAAAGAAATATAGGTAATGAAAAACTCAAATATAAAAATAAGAGAATGGGAATCAAAATAGAAGAATCAAATTAAGAGAATCAAATTAAAAGAATCAAATTAAAAGAATCAAATTAAGAGAATCAATCGATACAAAAACCGGAAATTCGATAGAGTAAATCCGGAGTAAAAACCAGAAATGGAAACATACAGGACAGCGAATAAAAATGATTAATAATTTCAGCTTTTTCGATTTCCCGCTTGAGGTGATATTATAATCCCCATAATTCAGGTTGCACTAGATCTTCTGGAACTGGATCGCGCAGTAGAGATTGCAAAAGAGGCAATATCAGGAGGTGCGGACTGGATCGAAATAGGAACCCCCCTGATCAAAAGTGAAGGAATGGATGCAATTCGCATCATGAGAAAAGCCTTTCCAGACCGGACGATTCTGGCAGATATGAAAACCGTGGATACAGGAGCTATAGAAGTCGAGATGGCAGCAAAAGCTGGGGCTGATGTTGTTATTGTGCTGGGAAGTGCAGATGATTCTACATTACTTGATGCACTTCGTTCATCCCACAAATATGGAGTCAGGTTGATGGCAGACCTCATTTCGGCTCCTGACCCTGTAAAAAGGGTTGTCGAACTTGAGGCTCTGGGCGTGGACTATGTTAATGTGCATATAGGCATAGACCAGCAGATGATAGGCAAAGACCCAATATCGCTTCTCAGAGAAATTTCACAGAAAGTCAATGTGCAGCTTGCAGTAGCTGGAGGGCTTGATGCAAATAGTGCGGTGCAGGCGGTCAAGGCTGGAGCCAGAATTGTAATTGTCGGAGGGAATATTACCCATTCTGACAATGTAACCGAAGCCGCCAGAAAAATCCGGCAGAGTGTGGACTCCCCGGAAGCTGTGGAAATCCGGAATGTCGGAACTGTAGACCAGGAAATCAGGGCAATTCTAAAGGAAGTATCCACTTCAAACATTTCCGATGCCATGCACAGAAAAGGGGCAATGAAAGGGATTCACCCTCTGGTGAGAGGGAAAATGGTAGGAACCGCAATTACTGTGCAGACTTTTCCAGGTGACTGGGCAAAGACCGTGGAAGCAATTGATATTGCAAAAGAAGGAGACGTTATCGTAATTTACAACGAGAGCAAGGATATTGCCTGCTGGGGAGGGCTTGCAACTTTGAGTTCCTTAAACAAGGGAGTTGCAGGCGTGGTGATTGAAGGTGCTGTAAGGGATATTGACGAAATAGAAAACCTGGGACTTCCGATTTATACCAGTAACACGGTACCTAACGCCGGAGACCCAAAGGGTTTTGGAGAAATCAATGCTGAAATTACCTGTGGCGGGCAGACCGTCAAGCCAGGCGATTACATAGTAGGTGATGAAAGTGGTGTTGTGGTAATTCCAGCAGAAAGGGCGTACGAACTGGCAAGAAGAGCAAAAGAAGTTTACAAAACCGAAAAAAGACTCTTCGATGAAATAAGGAGAGGAGGAACGCTGTCTGAGATTATGGACCTGAAGAAATGGGAAAAACGTTGAACGGTCCCATTTCTGGGAGTTCAGACTAAAAACCAGAATAAAAATAGAAGTGAGAATGAAAAGGCCAGAAAATTGTAAAAATAGAAGAAAAATCGCGAAGTTTGTAGGAGAGGATTTTACTCGTTGTCTTCAGAATGGGAAAAGCAGATTCTGGACAGAAGAAGGGCCCTGACAAATTTCATTTCTTCTTCCTGGCAGTTCTCACCTAACCTTGCCCGAAGCAGGGAATCCAGTTCAATTTCTAAGGTCTCCAATGAAGCTTTTACCTGCTGTTGTCTTTCGGGAGGAAAGAGTCCTTCAATACTCCTGACGCTTCCAGAAAGAGCGAGCTGTTCAAGTTGCCTGAAAACGGTTCTGGTACTCATGCCTTGGACGTCAGCAATCTCGTCGATCCCAAGCCCTTTCCTAAAGAGAGAAAAAGTTCTTTGCAGAGAATCCGTTTCAGAAGAACCCGATTTAGAAAGATCCGCTTTGATGACATCTCCGGCCCCTGATTCCGGCGAAATCCCTGCCAAATCTATTTCCCTGGAGCTACCTGCCGAAGAGTTACCCTCTGACCAGTCCTGAATGCTCGTGTTCAGATACCTTGCCCTTTTTGTCGGTAAGTTGCAAGCTTCTAAGCTGTTCATGTTGTCAGACTCAGGATCGATCATTTTAGTCCCGAAAATCTTGATTTCAGCTTCAGGATTTTCATTATTTTGAGCAATTTCTTTTGAGGTTATTTTCTCTTTATCAGGATCTTTACAGGCAGCCTCTGACTTTTCAGGTTTTTCAGCGGGTACCAAACTGTAATCTCTGCAATAGTTTTCTATCTCCTTGAGAAAAATGTCCCCGTATTTTCTTAATTTATGCTCTCCAACCCCTATAATGGAATGAAAATCCTCAGAGCTACGTGGAAATCTTACAGCCATTTCTTTAAGGGTGGTATCAGAGAAAATAATGTAAGGAGGAAGATTTTTCTTTAGAGCAATTTCCTTTCTCAGAGCTTTTAACCGCTCAAAAAGGATAGGATCAGGCTCTTTTCCTGATTTTATGGTTTTTCTCGCCTCTGACGTACTCAGCTCTGACGTACTCAGCTCTGACGTACTCAGGATGTCAGCAGCAACTGAAAATTTTTCTGAAAAAGCCCCTTCTGCAGAGAAACACAGATCATCGGCTTTTTTGCCTTTTATACCGGCAGTTATTGAAAGCGCCAAGCTTTCTGCAGCCTCAGGCGAAAATCCTTCAGGACAGACAAGCTCTATCCGTTCCGTTCCTGTAAGTATTTTCCTGCTCATGGCGTTCAGTTTCAATACAGGATACTGTGCTCCGCTTACATCCAGAAGACCGGTATTTATCATTTCGGATGCTAATGACTTCCATTGTTCTTTTGTAAACTCCCGGCCAATGCCGTGGCTTTTCAATTTTTCGTGACGGTTTTGTCGGATCTTTTTATTCTTTGAGCCTGTGAGGACGTCAATAACATAGTTAGTGCCAAAGCGCTGGTTCAGTTCCTGGACGCAGGTTATCAATTTCTTCGCAGCTTCAGTCCCATCAAAGGTACCTTTCGGACTAAGGCAGCAGTCACAGTTCCCGCAGGGTTCTGAGAACTCCTCACCAAAATATTCCATCAAGGTCTGACGCCTGCATTTATTTCCCTCGCAATAAGCTACCATCTGCCTTAATTGCACAAGAGAAACGTCTTTCTCCTTTTCGTTTGTCTTCTGTGAAATAAAGTACTCGATCTTGAAGCGATCTCCTCTGCTGAAAAAAAGAATACATTCGCATGGGCTTCCATCCCTTCCCCCTCTGCCGGTCTCCTGGTAGTAACTCTCAAGGTTTCTGGGAAGATCATAGTGTATTACAAAGCGTACATTGGACTTATCAATCCCCATTCCAAAAGCGATTGTAGCTACTATGATGTCCACGTCATCTTTTATGAACATGTCCTGGTTTCGGGTTCTCTCGGTGTCTGAAAGACCTGCATGGTAGGGAAGAGCCCTGAAACCTGCAACGTTCAGTTTTTTTGTAAGGGCTTCGACACTATTTCTGCTCTGGCAATAGATAATTCCGGCTTCACCTCTATGCCTGCGCAGGTAGTCAGTAATCTCAGAAAAAGTCTCCTTCTTTGGCCTGACCTCATAGTAAAGGTTTTCCCGGTTAAAACTGGCTACATAAGGACCTTTTTCCGGAGAGAGACCTAGATTGAGTTGCGATACGATATCTTCTCGAACCCTTTCCGTGGCTGTTGCCGTAAGCGCAATAATTGGGACATCAGGAAAGCCTGTTTTAGGATTTCTCAAAAGTTTCAATTTCCTGTACTCAGGTCGGAAATCATGCCCCCACTCGGAAATGCAGTGCGCTTCGTCAATTGCAAAGAGGCTGACCTTCCCCTTCTTTAAGAAGGCAAAAGTTCCTGGCATCATGAGCCTTTCTGGAGCGACGTAAAGAACTTTTAACCTGTTTTCGAGAAAAGCTGTCTTTACGTCCCGGTTTTCTCTGGCGCTCTGGGTACTGTTCATGCAGGCTGCGGCAATCCCGTTTGCTTCAAGCCCGTCAACCTGATCTTTCATCAGGGAAATCAGGGGGGAAACAACAATTGTAACCCCTTCCATGAGAAGAGCAGGCAGCTGGTAGCATATTGATTTACCCCCGCCGGTAGGCATAAGCACAAAAACGTCTTTCTTTTCCAGGACATCCCTGATAATTTCCTCCTGCAAAGGGCGAAAAGAGGTGTATCCGAAATATTGGTGCAGGGCTGAATGCATTCTGGCAGATGGGGAAGGCCTGGGCTCAAGCTCGCGTTTACTCGCCCTCAAGAAACTATACTCAGTGCTCGTTTTCGAATCCCCCTGATCTGTAGAATTAAGGTCATGCCAGAATATAAACCCCGGAAGATCCAGGAAAATCAAGATATGGATATGCATTTATGTACAGACACATATCCTCAATAATTCAATTTTTATAATAGACAGTTTCCATATTTATGATAGATTGTTCCCATGTTATGAGAAAATCAGATGCCAATATAAATACGCCGGGTCTGGAATCCTGACGCTGTGATGTTTTAAGTTCATCATATTTAAGTTGCAGGTGTGCGGGGTGAAAGTATTCGGCTGTATCTGCTGTAAACTCTCGACACACATTCAAAATCTCTCAAGATAGTAGAGTTTAAAAGGGTTTAGAAAGGAAAAGTGAGATTGCCAAATTAGGAAAAAAGTCGGAAAATGATTGATAAGTGGAATAAAGGAGAAGTTTACTGGTTTCTAGCGTCAGCGTTATTAATGTTTGGTTTGAGGTAAAGATAGGAAGACAAGGAGTGCGGCTACACCCAGGCACTTCTTATCTTCCTCTTAAGATAATCTTTTTTACCAGCCAGCTATGTTTTCGTTTTCCCCAGTTTTCCATTCTTGTACACTTTTCCTTGTTCCAGAAGTTCTCGCCCGCCTTAATCCACAATTTCCTTTCCCTTTGCCATCCACTCCAGTGTGTCAGCTATTTTTTTCTGTGACTCTGCCAGGCTCTCCAGGGATTTTGCAATGCTTTCAAGCTTATCGATAATCTCATAGTTCTCACTGCCCATTCCTATCACTAACTCCTCTTCGGCCTTTTTGATAGGAATATTCTTGGAAAAGCTTTGTATATAATTCTAATTTTTAATTTTCTGGAAGGGGTACACTTAAGTTTCAGTTTGTGTAGAATTCACTCTTTTTTCCTTATCAAACTTAGTTTTCCGTAAAGTCTTCATGAAATGGGTTTTCGGCTCTCATTTAAGTGATCTTACCAGCCAGTAAGTTACTGGGCGGTAGGATACGAAATACAAGTCCAGAATCAGAAATTAAATAAAAATAGAGTTTCCGCATTTATAACTTCCACATGCAAAAAGTAATACTTAAAATTTCGTTCCATCTTAGTATTACTAAAATATTTTTAGTTATTTGACGACTTCTTTTATGATACCTTTAAATATCAAAACCCCCATGCACAAATTCATATATCGTAATAAAATAATCAAATTCAGATAATTCGGATAGTCTTCACTGATCACGATCATTTTTTTTCAAAGGATTTCAGTTTAGCATCATTTTAAGGAGCATTTCAATGGTAAAACCCGAGAAATTCATTCCAAAGGCAGTTGAGAAAATTAGCAAGGAAATAAAGGACGGGAGAGCAATTATCGCGCTCTCAGGCGGCGTGGACAGTTCTGTTTGTGCGGAACTGGCTTACAGGGCTATAGGGGATAGGCTGCAGCCGATCTATATCGACACAGGGCTCATGAGAAAAGGAGAAACCGAGAGGATAAAGCATATTTTTTCCCATATGAACCTTGATATTGTTTATGCAAAAGACAGGTTCCTTGCAGCCCTGAAGGGTATAACTGACCCTGAAGAAAAAAGAAAGGCTATAGGCGAGACATTTATTCGCGTGTTTGAGGAAGAAGCAAGAAAGCTTGAAGCCAATTATCTTATCCAGGGTACGATTTATCCTGACAGGATCGAGTCCGAAGGCGGAATTAAATCTCACCACAACGTTGGAGGGCTGCCTAGCGTAATGGACTTTGAGAAAATCGTTGAACCTATTGGGGACCTTTACAAAGATGAGGTTCGGGAAGTTGCCTGGGCGCTTCAGCTACCTGACGAGATCTGCGAAAGGATGCCTTTCCCTGGGCCTGGACTGGCTGTGCGGATTCTTGGGGAAGTTACAGAAGAGATACTTGAAGTTGCGCGGGAAGCCAACTTTATAGTAGAAGAAGAACTTCTTGACAGGTTCTGCCCCTGGCAGACTTTTGCCGCTATCCTTGGGAAAGGGACAGGTGTAAAGGGAGATATCCGGGCTTATGGCTGGATCGTAGCTGTAAGGGCAGTAGGCTCAAGAGACGGGATGACAGCAGAAGCGCTCGAACTCCCCTGGGATGTGCTCAAAACGCTGGAAGCCAGAATCACCTCCGAAATTCCTAAAGTAGCAAGAGTGGTTTATGATATCACGCCCAAGCCGCCTGCGACAATCGAGTTTGAGTGAAGTACAGGCTATAAAAGAATTAGAGTTCTATAATATAATGTGTTTGAATAAGCCTACAACCCTAGTTCCATTCAAACATACATTAAATCATTAGAATGAAAATTAAGAATCTCGAATATAACAAAACATAAATATGGAGCTGATTTTCAGCTTCAAAAATCTTTTTTACAATTATAAAGCAAGCCACAAAGTGAGTTTTTACGCCCATGACCCTGAATAAAGCAGTAATGGAAATCCGGCAGCGGATTAAAGTGAGACCTTCTCCTACCGATGAACCTGCAGCAAGCTGGACAGGAGTCGACCTTGTAAATGGAATTCAGGTAAAGACTATAACTATAATCTTCAAGAGCGCGGGCTGCCGCTGGGGAAAAGCCGGAGGGTGTACTATGTGCGGTTATGTCTATGACTGCGCAAGTGAGCCCCCAACTCTGGAGGATTACAAGGCACAGCTTGAAAGAGCGATGAAGAAAGCTGAAAAATTCCCCGAGTTTATGGTCAAAATTTTCACCTCAGGTAGTTTTCTTGACGAGCAGGAGGTTCCTTGTGAGGCTAGAGATATAATCCTCAAAAGTCTTGCAGACGATCCCAGGGTAGTCAAAGTACTTGTGGAGACCCGCCCGAACTTCGTAACTGAAGATAACGTGCAAGAGTGTCTTAAGATCCTGGAAAACAAGCCATTTGAACTGGCTTTCGGGTTGGAGACAAGTTCGGACAGGATCCGCAGGGACTCTATTAATAAAGGTTTTACCTTCAGGGACTTTGTCCGTGCCGCAGAAATTGCAAGAAAAAATGGAGCAACCGTAAAAGCATATCTGATGCTAAAACCTCTCTTCCTCTCCGAGCGCCAGGCCCTTGATGATATAATCCGTTCAATAGATGATGCAGCCCCTTACGCTGACACAATCTCCATCAACCTCTGCAATGTCCAGAAAGGCACCCTTGTCGAAGCTCTCTGGGAAAAAGGGCAATATCGCCCTCCCTGGCTCTGGAGCATTGTAGAAATCCTGCAAAGAGCAAAAGCCGCTCATCCTGATCTCCCTCTTATGTCAGACCCAGTCGGTGCAGGCTCAAAACGCGGCCCTCACAATTGTAAAATCTGCAGCTCGGACATCGCAGATTCTCTGAGGACTTTCTCACTCACTCAGAATCCTGCAGATCTCAGTAAAACAGACTGCGAATGCAAAGAACTCTGGAAGAAAGTCCTGAAGCTTGAAGATTTTACCTATGGGACGCCCATTTTATATTAAAATCATAAAAAAGTTCTTATTTGAGTTGAGAGGGAATGTTGTACCTGGCCATCATGAGAAGGTCGGCATACTTTCCATCCTTTATTATTGCGTACTTCTTAGTCCCCTCGATCTCAAAACCAAAAGACTGATAAAAACTGATAGCCTTTTCGTTATCTGCAGTAACATCAAGCTCGATTCTTACTAGCATAAGTCAGTTATCTGCAAGGTCGAGAATATTTTCCATCAAGTTCCTCCCAATACCCTGCCCCTGGCATTCAGTCCTTACCATAATTCCAAGGAAGGTTGAATGTGTCTCTGCCTGGCGCTCTTTAAAAAATGTATCCCTACTATTCCGACAACCTTTCCTTCGAGTTCGGATATCAGTATATGGTCGTCACCGCCCATACTTCTCAGGACTCCTTCTGTAAAGTCAATAGTTTCGGTGGACAGGGCAAGGGTGTTTGTCCGGACCTTTTTTGCCTTCGCATCTAATTGACGTCTTGAGCATCACTTAACCTGACAGGCCTGATAAGTAGATTCATAAATTCCTCTCAAATCATATTATCAAAATTCATCAAAAATTTAGAGTTAGTTATATAGTTGCTGGGTCATATAATCATTCTTTTAGCTTTTCCGACCTGTAGACCATGGTTCCGACTCCGCAATCGGTAAAGAGTTCAAGAAGCATGGAGTGAGAAACGCTTCCATTTATTATATGGGCTCTCTCAACCCCGTTTTTTACTGCAGCAGCTGCGCCTTTGAGTTTTGGGATCATACCTCCCTGTATAATGCCTTCAGCGATAAGAGGATCAATATCATCAAGAGTTACATGGGAGATGCAGCTACTGGGATCGTTTATATTTCTAAGCAGACCTGAGATGTCGGTCATCAGAATAAGCTTTTTGGCATGCAAAGCTGCAGCAATGTCGCCTGCTACTATATCGGCATTAATATTCAGGGCATTGCCTTTCGCATCCACAGCAATAGGAGAAATGACCGGAATGTAACCGTTTTTAAGCACTATATGGAGAATATCAGGATTAATTACCTCGCTCTCTCCAACCCAGCCAATATCAACTTCAGTCTCAATACCGTTAACTACTACCTTCTGTACAGCCTGTTTATGGCCAAGTATCATTCTTCCATCGTAACCAGTAAGCCCAATACCTTTTCCTCCGCAAACCCCGATAAGGGATACAATTTTGGTATTGATATTCCCGACAAGCACCATCCTGGCAATCTCCATTGTCTCGTCGTCTGTAATACGTAAGCCCTGGAAAAACTCAGCTTTCTTGCCCATCCGCTCCATTTTTTCCGTAATCTCAGGCCCCCCTCCGTGTACAATAACGGGTTTGATTCCTACATAGCGCAGGAGCACAACATCTTTTATAATATCCTCCATGATCTGGGCGCTAACCATTGCATTTCCGCCCACTTTGATAACCATAATTGAGTCATAGAACTCCTGCATGTAAGGCAGGGCTTCAATGAGCACGTTCTCTCTCTTCAGTTCCATGATGTAGGAATCGGAAAATCTATTTTTAAACTTGTCGTTAAAAATTCTGGTAAAAATAAGAAGAGGCATGTAAAAAATAAAAATGATATGATTAATTTCGGGAAAGAATTAGAAATAAGCCAGCCCAGACAGTATTAAAAATTAAGACTAGCCCAGGCTAATTCTGTATCTGGATATTTAAGAAAAAGAAAGAACCCCGATTTTCAGGGCATGGGAGAGAAATTAGGTTTATCAGGCTTGTTCGATTTTTTCTATTTTTTCTTTCTTGACAAAGGGCTTGCTGATTTTCTCAGGCATCCAGTTAGGCCTGTTTTTAGGAGCTTCGACAAGTTCCTTCCATGCCTTGAAAACGTGCACCTTCTTTGTCCCGCGTTCTCTGAGGCGGATGATATCCGGTTTGGATTTAGTCCCGGCACCCCGGTTTGCAGCTTTCAGGGCAGCCTGCCGAGGCTGTTTTCCAGTGAAAACACCGTGCTCATTGCCTTCTTCGTCTCGTAAAACAAAATTTCTTGTGTTGGACATAAAGGTCACCTCGCAAATGTATTGCTAGACACTGATTAAGTTTTAAAGTATATAAAATCTTTCTTCAGGATGTTGCCTATAGTTATTGGTTTATGCAAAATTCTCCTCAATTTGCGAGGGCTATATAATCTAAAGTTTTCCATGTTGCTGGCAAAATGGGAAATATTTAAATAATTATATCTTGTTAAAAATGCAGTCCAAAATAAGTTTCAGGAAATGGATTTTGGGCAATTTTGAAAATTAAGTTTTATTGTATTTTTGGAAACAGAAACTGGAAAGCACAAACTTTACATGTTATAACTCCTTATGGTCATTATATTTTTCCAAATGGAATAAAATTACGTATTTATCAAGAATTATTTTACAAAATCAAACATTCATCTTTTCATGGATCTGGTTAATTATGGAACATTGTACTTTCAACCTCCCGGACGTCCAGGCCAGCAAACCAAGCATAGCTATAAACCTTACCCGTGTCGGGGTAACAAATATGAAAAAACTTGTTGAAATCAAACGAAAAGACAAACGTCCTATCGTACTGATCTCAACTTTTGACGTTTTTGTTGACTTGCCCTCCGATCGAAAGGGAGCAAATCTCTCACGGAACTTCGAAGCTGTAGACGAGGTGCTGGAAAATATACTCAGCACACCCGTATACGAAATTGAGCAGCTTTGCAGTGATATCGCACACAACTTGCTTGGCAGGCATGAATACGCCAACCAGGCAGAAGTTCGGATGAAAAGCGAATATATGATCAGACGTGCTTCCCCCGCAACCGGGATCAAATGCCAGGAAGTAGTGAACATCTTTGCTGAAGCTTCTGCTGTAAGGGGACAGGGCAACGATGACTATTTTGATGTAAAGAAACTGATAGGTGCCGAAGTTGTAGGAATGACAGCCTGCCCCTGTGCTCAGGAAATTATGCGAGATAAAGCTGCAAATGAGCTTTCCGACCTTGGAGTTGACAAGGAAACGATTCTAAAATTTCTAGAAAGGGTTCCCATGGCTACTCATAACCAGCGAGGAAGAGGCATTATCTCAATCAAGGTAGCACATGATTTTGATGTTTCCCTTGACAGTATCATCAACATTATTGATCACTCTATGAGTTCCAGCGTGTATGAGATATTGAAACGCTCAGACGAAAAAGTCGTTGTGGAAACTGCGCATATGAACCCGAAATTTGTGGAAGACTGCGTAAGAACCATGGCAGACAATGTAGTAAAAGAGTTTCCGAACCTTCCTGATAATGCAGTAATTACCATCAAACAGACTAATGAGGAAAGCATTCACAGGCACAATGCCTTTGCCGAAAGGGTTGCCCTAATGGGAGATCTCAGGATGGAAATTAATCAAGGTTAAAAAGCTAGAAGAATATAAAAATAGACTAATTTTATACTTTTTCGAACCCCGGAAGTCTCTGAAAAAGCTCTGCTTCACAGAAACTTCCTAAAGGCTAAATCAAAACTGTTTCCACACAGTTTTTGATAAAACTTTTTAGAAAAAAGTTTTACAGAGACCTCCCCAAGGCTCAATCCACACAAACTTTATTAGAGGGCCTGGACAACCTATAAGCAGTTAAATTACAAGAAGGGACTTGCAGGGCTAAAATGCCAGTGTCCTAGAAGCTTTCGAGGTGAGAGCATGGCTGGTGCTGAAATAATTACAGCGGTAGGGCGAAATAAAAAATCCATCAAAGCGGGAGATACTGTCAAATACGTAAACAGTGATACAGTCAGCCGCGTAACCGAGATCAAAAAGGATGAGCAGGGGAAGGTGTGGGTTCTGCTCGAAAGTACAGAGCTCTGGTATAGGGAAGAAACTCTGGAACCAACTGAAATTAAAGCTAAAGAAAAGAAAGAAGAAAGGGAACTCACTGCTGAGGAACTGGAAGAGAGATTCAGAAAACAGAGAGAAACAATGCAGGCCTTCGATCTTGGGAAAGCCGGTGGTGGAGGAGCAGGAGGTTAATTCCTCTTCCTGCATTTCAAAAATCTTCTCTTTTAATATTCCAATTTTTTCCATGTCTCAAATATTTTCTTGATTCCCGGTGTTTCAATATCATTTTTCCTGTAATTTTATTCTCTGTGCAAGAATACATTTTCCACCGTGCCTGCCACCGAGAGGGTTTTGTGGCGAGCCCAGAGAATTCATGCATCGAGCCATCACGGCTGCGCCTCTAGCAAGTCCATCGTCTACGAAGACTACCTTTTCATCGATTTTCGGAGCAAGATTCAGCTCTTCCAAGCATTTCAGGATCAATTTAGGTTTGTTCCCTGTAATACCTGCCCTGCCAGTGATCCCTATAGTTGTGTCTTCAAAAACAAGCCTTTCTTCTTTTGCAACCTTGATCAACCTGCAAACCACGTCTGCCATAACCTCGTCAATGACAGCATAAACAACCTGAAGTCCGTGAGTCTTACAGATTTCCATACCGATAGCACTGAGCTTGCCCATATCGGAGCCGTTTTCGCCTACATCACAACCTATAAGTGTTACACCTATCTGCTCAGCTGCATCAGGCCTTACAGGCACGCTTCCATATCTCTTTCTATCCTTTGGAACTTGTTCTATAATAATAAGTTCATGAATACGCTTTGCGTACCCTTCAATCGCTTTAGCCTTCATCTTTAAAGTAAGGAAAGAGGGCGGTTTCTGTTTTTCAAAAACTTCGAGGGCAGTTCCTACTTTTGAGTCCACAATCTTCGAACCCCGGATAATTGCGTCAGGAATTGCCCCCGCATAACCGCAGAAATTTCCCACTGTTTTTGCATACGGCTGGTCTGAATTTGTAATCCTGCCGTCAAGGGTTGTCCCGAAGTCAATTGAAATACAGGGATTTCTGAAATCAACATCTGTAAGTTTGGCTGCCTCCTTAATCCCTGCAGTTGCAAGTTCCCCTTCCATTTCATTTGCAACAATTTCAACGCCAGTAGAACCTATCGGAGGCAATACTCCGGCTACAGCCCCATCAAAAATTACCTTTTCCAATTTACTGTATTTCTGGAACTTTTTGGAGATATTCGAAATAGACATTGGTGGTGTCATATTCTTTGGGGGAACTCCTGCCATCAGGCAACCATCTGCCAAAGCTTTGATAAATTCGCCTACCTCTTCCGGGGAATCAAAACCTGCAACAACACCAGTGGAACGAACCACAAAGTCCAGATCAGTTTTTATGTCCAGACTTGCTTTTTCCATTGATTCGGTCAGGGTGCTACGCACCAGTTCCGCAATGGCTTCACGAGTAAGTTCCACGCCAGTAAGTGTCTTCCCGAATACGGCTTCTCCAGATTTCGGGGGACGGACATCTCTGGTCATCCGCACAACCTTGTTTATAATATGGGTCCTTCCAGTTTCCATACTGGTAGCTGTGAGAATAGATTTGGTTGTGGTATTTCCTACCTCTAAGGAAGCTACGATAAAGAAAGGTTTTGACTTAAGGTCAATCAGACGAACCTGAGGAGATTCTGTAATTCTGGGTTTCAGAGCCATTTTTAATTCCTTCCTAAAAATCTGTGCATAAATGCAATTTGGGACAAATTATTGTGCGAGCTTAATCCGAAAACAATACGGACTTATTTGAAGATATTCAAACATAATTAAAGTAAGTTAGAATAAATCTGTGTTTTAATATCTAGAAGCTATATTTGAACATCAGACTAACTGGAAAAGCAGCACTTCTCCAGCTTTATGAAAAGATCACAGGAATGTATTATCAAGAGTTTAAAGAGGGTATTCATCAAAACCTATAATAACTTTGCTAAGTTACTTTAAATAGATACTATTAATTTCTCAATCCAATCCTTATCTTTTTATCTGTATAATATCTCTAGGATACTATTACTGTTTACCTTACTGTTTTTACAAACCGATTTTTAATCTGTTCCAGAGCAGTTTCAACTATTTTAATTATTTCACAAAAGGTTCAATAAGCACTCATTTAATAAAGCATAAAGAGCATAAAATTATAAATAATATAATTATAAAAAGATTTATATTAATTATACTCTTTTAATATTAGTTATTAACTTGATTATCACATGATCAATCTCCTTTAAAGTTAACATCAAATTCGTTTGGAAATGATGCATTTGATGGGATTTTCTGAAATTTTCGCGTAACATGCATCGGAGGCCTTTAATGCCACTGGATCCTATCTGCAAGAAAATTATATCTGACAATACTGAATATTTTTCGGATTACGGGGGAAAGAGCTATTATTTCTGCAGTCCCGAATGCAAACAAAAATTCGATGCTCTGGAAAAGAGTGTTATCCGGCTCAAGCGAAATCTTAGTGAGAAAGAGAGGATTTCCTTTGGAAAATTAAAAAAGGACATTATAAAACCAGGCATCTGTACTCTCTGCGGAGCCTGCGCAGCAAGTTGCGAGTATATAACTATAGAAGGCGGTGCACCAAAACTGGTAGGCCCCTGCAAAGCCTGTGGGGTCTGCTACTACCAGTGTCCGAGAACCATCACCACGGAAGAGGGACTTATAGGGAGCTTCCGCTTCGCATATGCAGCAAGATCTGCTATTCCCGAAATAAGGGGACAGGATGGAGGGGTTGTGACATCTCTGCTTTTGTATGCCCTTGATGAGGGGTTGATTGACTCTGCCGTGGTTACCACCCGCTCAAAAGAAGAGCCCTGGAAACCTGTACCAATAGTTGCGAAGACAAGGGAAGAGATCCTCGAGAGCAGCGGCAGCATCTATTCTCATTCAATGACACTTGAAGCTCTTATGAGTGCAATTAAACAGGGAATGAACAGCATTGCATTCGTAGGGACGAGTTGTAATATTGATGCAGTCACTAAAATGCAGAAAAGTTCCTATGGATTTCTACATCTCTTCATGAGAGCAAAGGTTCTCAAACTCGGGCTCTTTTGTATGGACACCTTCTCCTATGAGGGAATTAAAGCAGTACTGGAAAGTTATGGAATCACGCTGGAAAACGTAGACGCCATGAAAATTCGGAAAGGAAAGTTTGAGGTTACTCTGAAAGACGGAAAACAACAAATCTTCGAACTCAGCGAATTTGACGAATATAGGAGCTCTTCCTGTCGTTTCTGTACGGACCTTACTGCCGAAAATTCAGATATCTCATTTGGCGGAGTTGGCAGCCCCAGAGGCTGGACTACAGTCCTTGCCCGTTCAGCCCTGGGATACGAAATCTTCAATGAAGCCGTAGACAATGGCTACATTGAAGCCCGACACCTTACCGACGACGAACTTGAAAAAGTACTTAACCTCGCAAAAATGAAAAAAGTCCAGATGTACGATCTAAATAGAAGGCAGAAAAAGTAACGATTTTAGAGGCACATTCGGCAGCTAGTAAAAACCTACTCGTTGCCAGAATGAAGTCAGCGAAACGGGCCTTGTGCTCCCGAAGCAGAATTCGGGAAAATCAGCCTCTGAGCAAGTTGAAAATCAGCTTCTCTTGACCACAAATTTGCCCTCTTGAGCGCAAGCGTTGGGCCGCTTGACCACGCCGTCACGCCGTTTTCGCTCAAGCAGTTTTTTGAAAAGGCTTGCGGAACTTGGGGGCGGCAATTGACGCAAGGGGAGATGAATATATATTTATCCCATTAACCTATTTGTATTATGCAGCAACCAACGGCATTTTATTCAGGATCATTCTATTTTTGAGGAAGTTTCATGATCACAAAAGAAGATGTAGAACACATCGGCTGGCTTGCTCGCATTGATATCAGCGAACAGGAAACCGTTGAATATATGGAAAAACTTAATTCAGTGCTGGGGTACTTTGGACAGCTTGACGAACTGCCGACCGAAAATGTAGCTCCCACTTACCACGTGGCTGAGATTCATAACGTATTCAGGGAGGATGTGGTGGAAGAATCCCTCCCGCAGGAAGTTGTTCTTGCAAACACCGAACATAAACAGGATGGGACTTTCAGAGTTCCAAAAATCGGCTGAGGAGGGTTTTTGATGGCAAAGTGGATGAGTGTTGCACAGATAAAAGAGAAAATTGAAGAAAGCTCAGCCGAAGAAGTAACAGCCAACTATCTAGAAGTTATAGGAAAGAGTAAAATTAACGGCTATGTAACGGTCTCTGAAAAAGCCCTTGAGCAGGCGAAGAAAATTGATGCCGAGGGGCACAATGGCCCTCTCGCAGGCGTACCAATTGCGATAAAGGATAATATTTCTGTAGTCGGACTGCCAAACAGTTGCGGCTCGAAGATTCTTGAGGGCTATGTCCCGCCATTCAATGCTCATGTTATCGAAAAACTTCTCGCTGCAGGCGCCGTAATCCTGGGAAAAACCAACATGGATGAGTTTGCAATGGGTTCTTCTACGGAAACCAGCTACTTTGGGCCGACTGCAAACCCCTGGGATCTTGAAAGAGTGCCGGGTGGGTCTTCTGGTGGCAGTGCAGCAGTTGTTGCAGCAGGAGAAGCTCCTTTTGCCCTCGGTTCGGATACAGGAGGATCTGTACGCTGCCCTGCGACTTTCTGTGGGGTTGTTGGACTTAAACCGACCTACGGAGCCGTTTCCAGATATGGAGTAGTGGCTTATGCAAACTCTCTTGAACAGGTCGGGCCTCTTGCAAACAATGTGGCAGACGTTGCAGTGCTGATGGATGTCATAGCCGGCTATGACCGCAGGGATTCGACTTCGATTGACAGTAAAACCGAATACCAGAAAGCTCTTGTCGAAGATGTAAAAGGGCTTAAAATCGGGGTCCCGAAGGAGTTTTTCGGGGAAGGCATCCATCCAGATGTTGAAAAAGCCGTATGGAACGCCATCCACAAATACGAAGATCTCGGAGCCTCCTGGGAAGAGGTTTCTATGCCTCACATAAAGTATGCCCTTGCTTCTTATTATATCATTGCAATGAGTGAAGCATCCTCAAACCTTGCGAGATTTGATGGAACACGTTACGGATATAGAGCGAGCGGCGAGAACTGGCATGCCATGGTTTCAAAGATAAGAGCTGAGGGTTTCGGGACAGAAGTAAAGAGAAGAATTCTCCTTGGAACCTATGCTCTTTCGGCAGGATACCACGACAAATACTATTTAAAAGCCCTGAAGGTCAGGACCCTTGTGAAGCAGGACTTTGATAGTGCTCTTTCAAAAGTTGATCTGCTTATGGCTCCAACTATGCCGAATCCTGCTTTTAAGATCGGAGAAAAGATCGAAGATCCGCTCACCCTCTATCTCTCGGATGTGAATACCTGCCCGATCAATCTTGCAGGCGTGCCCTCAATTTCCGTGCCCTGCGGTTTCACTGACGGCCTTCCGATAGGGCTTCAGATAATGGGCAAGCCCTTTGATGAGCCTGCTGTGCTGCGTGCAGCATACACTTTCGAACAGAATACCGATTATCACACAAAGAGACCTCCGGAGGTGGCATAAATGGTCTATGAAAATCCTGACGGGATAAGAATCGGGCTTGAGATCCATATCCAGCTGAATAAACTTAAGACCAAGATGTTTTGCGGCTGCTCTACAGACTACCACAATGCAGCTCCCAATACTCACACCTGTCCAGTCTGCCTGGGCCTTCCGGGAACACTTCCAGTGCTGAACAAAAAAGTAGTCGAAGCCGCAATTAAAGTGGGGCTTGCACTTGAAGGAGAGGTTGCAGAAGAGACTCAGTTCCACAGAAAGAATTATTTCTACCCTGACCTTCCCAAAGGTTTCCAGGTCACCCAGTACGATTTCCCAATTGTAAGCAAGGGAAAAGTCGTAATTGAAGGTGAAGATGGGGAACATACTGTCGGGATTACAAGAGCACATATGGAAGAAGATCCGGGGAAACTTGTACACATAGGAAGCATAGAGAAGTCAAAAGGTGTCCTGATCGATTATAACAGGTCAGGTATGACTCTAATTGAGACCGTTACAGAGCCCGATATGCGCAGCCCCAAAGAAGCAAGAAGATTCCTTGATAAGTTCAGGAATATCCTTGAGTATCTGGACGTTTTTGATGGCAACCTGGAAGGAGCAATGCGTGTGGATGCAAATGTCTCTGTCCACTGGGGTACCCGTGCTGAGATCAAAAACATTTCCTCTCATAAAGGAGTTGAAAGAGCTCTTCTCTATGAGATCATGCGCCAGAAGAATGTGATCCGGCGTGGAGGGAAAATCGTACAGGAGACTCGCCATTACGACGAAGGTAGGGGCGTAACGCTCTCAATGAGGACAAAAGAAGAAGCTGAGGACTACCGCTACTTCCGCGAACCCGACCTCATGCCAATAAAAACCAGAGAACTTGCAATAATAGATCCTGAAATGGACATTTCTAAAATCAAAGAGAAGATGCCTGAACTTCCGGATGCCAAACGTGCCCGTTTCATAGAGCAGTACGGAATTACGGACATGCATGCAAAAGCACTTACCTCTAGCATTATATTTGCCGACTTTTATGAAGATGTCGTAGAAAGAGACAATGTCAAGGACCCAAAGATTGCAGCATCTTGGATTGCTGATGTCCTATTAGGAGAGTTTAATTATCGAGATGTCTATTTCGCAAGGAAGAATCAAACAAGCGGTAAAGCAAATATGGAAGGTTTTTCAATTTTAGGAGTCTCAAAAAAAGATAAAAACAAGACATATGTTTTTAGAAACCGAGAAATGGCTGAAATTATTGAACTTTTCACCAATGGCGAAATAAGTGATAGGAGTGCAGTCGAGATTATCCGTGCTATCCTTGAAAGCAAAACGGATAAGAGTGCATATGAGATTGCGGAAGAAAAAGGCCTTTTCAAAGCCGAAGACGATCTGGTAACTAAAGCAATTGCCGAAACAATCACCGAGAATGAAGCTGCAGTACAGGACTATCTTGGAGGCACGGAGAAATCCCTGAACTTCCTTGTGGGACAGGTCATGAGAAAGACAAAAGGTACGGCAGATGCAAAAACTGCACGCGAACTGATAATTAAAGAGCTGAAAGGGTAACCCGGCAGGGTTCACCTTTTTAACTAATTTTTAATTAATTTTAGTTGATTTTGTCTTTTCTAATTGGTATTCAGTTACTTTTATTATTTAGGCTCATTATCCAGCCCTGGTTTTCAATTCATTTCTTGAGCTGATCCCAAAACTCAAAATTGCTCCTCTGAATCTCGTATTCTGAATAGTCAATTGAGTTTCTGATCATGGAAAATAGTTCTGAAAACTCTTATTGATGCGGGAATAAAATTGGTTTTGGGATAGGCTCCTTAATAAAGGTTCTTTTCTAAATGCGTACTTAAATCAGTTCCAAATTAATAAATCTCAGGCCTCCGATCTTCTAGGATGGAACCAGTTTTCCTGATATCTTTTACCTCTTCGAGATCAATTTCCCCGATTAGAACACACTCTTCCTTTCCGGCTTCTGCCAGAATCCGGCCCCATCCGTCGGCAATAAAAGATCTGCCCGGATAAGTTGAGAATCTATCGTTTCCCGCTCTGTTACAGGCGATATGTAGCAGTTGGTTTTCAATTGCTCGAGAAAGGGACATAATACGCCAGGGATAGATATAAAAATCAGGCATGTCAGAAGCTGAAACTAGAAAATCTGCTCCTTCAAGGGCAAGTTTTCGGGAAACTTCCGGATACCGGAGTTCATTACAGACCATAAGCCCCATGAAAAGTCCATACTTTTTCAGCCGAATAGGATGTATCTGGTCTCCAAGTGCAAAATATTCTTTTTCAAGGCCATAAAGCTGGGTTTTTCGATGGGTGCCAACCAGCTTTCCGGATTCGATGCAGAAACCCAGGTTGAACTGAGGAGGAATATTATTTTCACTACTGATTTTTGAGCTTTCTCTCTGTTCTATCATTGAGCCTGCAAGGACACACCCATATTCCTTTGAAAAATCACATAACTCTTCGAGGGTGGTACCGGAAACAGACTCGGCCACTTCCCCTATGCGGTCATAACAAAAACCGGTTGAAAAAACTTCCGGATAGACAAGTAACTCAGCGTCTTTCGAAACCGCTTCTTCTGCCAGGGAGAGGGCACGCTCAAGATTTTCCTGTTTTGAGCAAAGGGAGATATTCATCTGGATGCAGGCAGCTTTCATGGTTGTCACTCTTTCCTTGCACGAAGAATAAGCCGCTTTACATTATAAAGTTACTCCATTTCAGAGTTTAGATAGAAATCCCGATGCAGGCTGAGAGCGACTTGGGAAAAGGCAAATAAGGTTTTACAGGCGAAATATATGCAGGGCGTGGGAACCTCAAACCCGATTCAATAATCCCTACAACCAGGGCAGATTGCTAAAAAGAGACAGTGAGAAACTTCAACAGAAAAGGACACAAGAGAACAGGCCAATCGGATACTATCAGTAAATAATTCAATCTGTTTTTCTGGTCTCGTTGACTAAACTTCCACGTTTTTCGAGTGAAATAGCTTATGGAGGAAATCAATACTATTTACAACTTCTCCGGCTTTTTACAGTATTATACAGGGATTGGAGATTTTATTGATGTATGGGAGTCATTTTTATTTGATTCTTAAAGATTGTTCTGCCGGAGGTTTTTTTGAATTTTTCACTATTTAACTTATCGAGACTTTTTCAGGGTTAATTAAGGGATCGAAGCTTTTTAAGGCATTATTGCAAATTATTTCATTACAAATTATTTTCGAAAAAATTCTTTGGCCTGTTCAATCATGTGTCTTTTTTCGGTTTATTTCTGGAATTCAGATTTTTTTGTCCGGACAACCCCGAGGCTTTCCATAATTTCCATTTCCGCGGGGATGATAAACTTGCCACTGCTTAACAAAAACCCATGCAAAACGGGTTTGAGAGAAGGCTCCTGGGTTGTTTCTTTCATTTTCTGAATCTCCTTTACTGGTTTTGTAGTCCCTTATTTAGTAAAATACCTACGGAAAGAGATTACCGTGCTATAATATAAATAAGTTTCGTTCAAATTAAGTGAATTAATCCAGAAAAGTTCTCACACTGTATGCAGATTACAGTTGTCCCAAATCCTTAAGAAGAGATGCTCAATTCTACAAGAAAAACATTTTAAGTCCTACTCAACCCACATTCAACAAAAGATTTTTATAACTGTTGTTCTGAACAAAACTTATGGCCATCCCCACAGCCAGGCACTCTGAAACCGCAACTGTCAGGATCGATTATGAGAAGTGTAAGGCCTGCGGCCTCTGTGTTAAAGTCTGCAAAGGAGCCCCTCTCTACCTTGAAAACGATAAAGTAAGGGTCGACCAAACCCGCTATTTCGGCTGCATCGGATGCGGGCACTGTGCTGCAATTTGCCCCACAGGAGCCATTATAGTCGAAGGAAGAGAGATCTCCCCGACTTCCTTTATGGATATCCCGGCGGAAGAAACCCGAGCCGAGTACGAAAAACTTATGGCTCTCATGCTTGCGCGGCGCAGCATCCGGGAATTTGAGGACAGGGAAGTTGAACAGGAAAAAATAGACAGGATCCTGGCAGCAGCAAGCACGGCACCCATGGGAATTCCACCTTCGGATGTTGAGGTCCTGGTTATAAACGGAAAAGAAAAAGTAAGGGAATTTTCCGATGACATGTTAGAGCATATGAAAAACCAGAAATGGATATTTTCAAAACCCGCACTTCTCCTGATGCGACCTTTCATGAAGAGGGAAGAGTATGAAGTCCTGGATAAATTCATGAATCCGGCGATCGAAGCCTTTGAAGAAATGAGAAAAGAAGATACTGATTACCTGCTATACGGAGCCCCCCTTGCCATGTACTTCCACGCCTCTCCTTATGCTGATCCAGCAGATCCCTTTATCACAGCCACCTATGCGATGCTTGCCGCCGAAACCTTGGACCTTGGAAGCTGCATGATAGGGACCATTGGCTCGATGCTGAAAAGTGGGGGCAAAAAAGTGAAAGAAAAGTACGGAATCAACACTCGAAACCAACCGGGAATAGTGGTCATTTTCGGTTACCCCGCAGTAAAGTACAGACGCACTATCCGGAGAAACCTGGCAAAAATCCATTATTATTAAAAAAATTTCCTTTTTTAATTGCTATTTAAATTATATTACTAACACAAAGCCCAGCTTGACGCTGTGTTCAGTTTAATTTTCCCCAAACTTTCATTCTGACTTTCCTCAAACTCACAATTTAATTTTCTCCAAACTCGCACTCAACTCTCTCTTTCCCCTCAAGCTCCTTCCTCACTTCAGCCGAAACCCTGTTAAAAGGACATCCAAAATAAATACAGTGGCAGCACTCATACCTCCATATAGTTAGCAAGAAATCCGGCAAAAGGCCAGCAAAAAACGGAGCAAAAAATTCACCCAAATTACGTGAATATTGTATCCTTATATGTCTTGTCCGCTCGCGAAGCGATGCGGTCTGAATCTGTAGGTGTTTTACAATTAGATTAAATGTATGAGGATTTAACAATCAAAGATTATTAGCTTCCGAGAGAAATATCAGAAATATTCAGTCTGAAAAGTCTTCATAATCAATATTATAAATAAATATCGAAGGGCCAGGAGTATCATCATAAATGTAATCTCTAAATTCAACTGTTTTAATATCTTCAAACCCACAGAATTTACACCTATAATAACTTCTTCCCATGGTCTCTTCGATACCTGCACTTTCTGAGGTTGTCTCATCCGGTTTTTTATATTCAACATATGCACCGGTCTTACCACATATTTTGCAGGTAACTTTTGCCAGGGAAGATAGTTTCATAGGTTTCCCTTTTTTCGCGGTAAACTCGTCATAACTCTTTCGAATATTTATATATCCACATGATCTGCAGCCCCAGTAGCGGGTTGCCTGTATCCTGAAATCTTCCTGAGTGCTTATTTCCTTAATATCAGGTTTTTCGGTTTCACGACAGATGAATTCTTTTCCTCAATTATTGCATTTCGTATTCCTGTAGTATTCAACTACATAAGAAAACTGAGGCTTCAAATCCTTTGCCAGTATTCCAAGGAAGAAGAATATAACAAGTAAAGAAGTACTCCATTCAAGAATCAGAGATATCAATATTAAAACTAAAAACAACAAAATCCAGGTTATTATCAATCTAAAAAGAGGTATTTTTCCAACAGCAGAAATAAAAGGCTCACCAAATATTCCGATAATTTCGCGAGCAAGATCTTTGAGAAAAAAATCTTTTTTAAAGTTGCCTTCGTGAGTAATAATATGAGTATTGGAAGAAGGCATATACTGAATGGTCGCCAGGTATTCTTTACCAGATTCATATTTTATGAGTTTTTTAGATTCCAGAATTTCTTCCAGCATACTTCACCTAAATTTAGGCGATAATCCTAAGAGTAAATATCAACTTTATGGATAAATAAACTTTGATTTTAATTATCAAGAGCCATCAAACAAAATTAAGTCATTTGAGATAAAAACTATGCCCAGAATAAAGCTCTACATCGCCTGCAGCCTCGATGGTTTCATAGCCAGAGAGGACAGCAGCATAGACTGGTTAACTGAATACGAAAAAGCTGAGACCGATTACGGCTATTCCGAATTTTATGAGTCAATAGGCACAGTTCTTATAGGCAGGAAGACCCACGAACAGGTGCTTGGATTTGGGAAATGGCCGTAAGGGGAGAAAAAGGCATACGTATTTACCCGGCAAAAAGAACTCCTGCGCCGTGAAAAGGATGTAGAATTCGTTTCCGGGGATCTCGGGGAATTCACACGCCAGCTCAAGGAAAATACGGATCAAGATATCTGGCTTGTAGGCGGTTCACAGCTTATCAAGATATTTCTCGAAGAAGACCTTGTACAGGATCGGATTGTTTTTGTGGTTCCAATTATCCTTGGGGGTGGGATTTCATTGTTTGATCGCATTGGGAGAGAGATCAAGCTTAGGACTGAAAGGATAGAACAGTATGGAAATGGATTGGTGAGGCTGGAATACGAAATTGGGGAGTTACATAAGAAAAATAGTTAAACTATAAAAAGAAAGTCATTTAAAGTTCTGAATAGAGATAATATAGTTTTTGAGTGATTTAATGGTAATTCCAGATTATCAATCCATAATGCTCCCTTTACTAAAATATGCAGGAGATGGCAAAGAGCATCGAATTCGCGATGCAGTAGAAAAGTTAGCTGAAGAATTCAGGCTAAGTGAAGAGGAAAGAAAGGAGCTACTGCCAAGCGGTCAGCAAGCTGTTTTTAAGAACAGAGTTGGATGGGCACGTACCTACTTGAAAAAAGCTGGTCTACTTAATTCTGGGAAAAAGGGATATTTTACCATTGCCCAGAGAGGATTAGATGTCCTCAAAGAAAGTCCCGCTTCGATTGATGTAAATTTTTTAAAACGATACGGGGAGTTTAACGAGTTTTACAATGGGGATAAGCAAACTCCAATTGATAAATCAGGTATTCTCAGCATATCGTGCATTGAAAGAAAGGAAGACCCCGATCCAGAAGAATTCCTCGAAATAGCATACCAAAAGCTCCATACTGAACTGGTTTCTGAAATCCTCTCTACCATAAAAAAATGTTCTCCTACCTTCTTTGAATCACTGGTTGTCGATGTCCTGACAAAAATGGGATATGGAGGCTCAAGGGTAGATGCAGGAAAAGCAGTCGGAAAAAGCCACGATGGTGGCATTGATGGCATCATAAAAGAAGACAGACTTGGACTAGATGCTATATACATTCAGGCAAAACGCTGGGAAGGCGCAGTCCCAAGGTCTGAAATTCAGAAATTCGCAGGCGCTCTGATAGGAAAGAAGGCAAAGAAAGGAGTATTTATAACGACCTCTACTTTTTCAATAGAAGCTATCGACTATGCCGAACTTACAGGGAATATTGTTCTGATTGATGGGGAAATGCTTTCAAGGCTGATGATTGAGTATGATGTAGGAGTTTCGAAAGTAAAGTCTTATGATGTTAAAAAAATGGACACGGATTACTTTGACGACGGATTAATATAAACTATATTCTTAGTCTTCTGTTTTCATTTACTGAATAAATCAATTCAATGAAAAAGATCTTTCGAGCTCATCCCAAAACCAATTTTATTCTCACTCAGTAAGATTTTCAGAACCATTTTTCAGAAGCATTCAAAAAGCAATTTTGAGTTTTGGAGTCGGTTCTTCAATAAACACATATACTTGAAGTTGTAATAATTAGTTTGAAATCAAACTAAAATTTATACTCGAAATGTGCAAATGTAAATATACCAAAAAAGAAATATTAGTTATTGATGTGAGCTTAAATAGGGGGGAGATTCCAAAGGGAAAAATATAACTTCTTGAATGAGATTTCCCAATTTGAGAATAAAGTTTCCGTTTCGGTGGATTTTAAATTGATTTCAGATAAATACGGAAATCGAAATAATACAATTGTGTTAACCTGCGTTTGCGGAAGAATAAATATATATCTGTATTCGGATATCTACAATTGATTCTAATCTACTTAATTTATAAAAATAAGTCTAGAAACAAGAATCAAAGACCGAAAACCCAGACGTTAGCCTGGGAGGACGTCGCGTGAGAATTCATGAAGAACATGCTTAAAACTACAATTTTGCTTGCCACCCTTACAGGTCTCCTGGTTCTGATAGGAAGCCACTGGGGTACGGGCGGAATGATTATTGCGTTCCTGTTTGCAGTAATTCTGAATTTCGGAAGCTATTGGTACAGCGACAAAATAGTACTCAAGATGTACAGAGCAAAGGAAGTTTCCCCTGCGGAAGCTCCGAACCTGCACAGGATCGTCGATGGACTGGTTATGAGAGCAGGGCTGCCAAAGCCCAAAGTCTATATCGTAGAGTCCGGAATGCCGAATGCCTTTGCAACCGGCAGAAACCCGGAGCATGCGGCTGTGGCTGCTACAACCGGAATTCTTGAGCTGCTCTCTTATGAAGAAATGGAAGGCGTGCTGGCACACGAGCTTGCACATGTGAAGAACAGGGATACCCTGATAAGTGCTATAGCTGCAACCCTTGCAGGCGTCGTCACAATGCTGGCTAATATGGCGCAGTGGGCTGCAATATTTGGCGGCTTTGGCAGTAGAGATGATGATAACGGAGGAATCATAGGCCTCATCGCAATGGCTATTGTGGCGCCGATTGCTGCAACTTTGATCCAGCTTGCAATCTCGAGGTCAAGAGAATATGCAGCTGATGCAGAAGGAGCTAGCATTTGCAGAAAACCCTGGGCTCTTGCCAGTGCCCTTGAAAAACTTGAATATGGGAATTCTCATTACAAGCCAAGTGTCTCAGATGTGCAGGCAAAGGAAAGCAGCGCCCATATGTTTATTGTCAACCCCCTCAAAGGAGGGGCAATCCAGTCTCTCTTCAGTACTCATCCGGTAACCGAGGAGAGAGTCAAACGCCTGAGAGCAATGAGGTTCTGAGAATATTTCTCAAACCTTTATTTCCTTTAATTCTTTTCCTTTTATCCAGGCTTTTTTTCTTTAATTTTTATTTAATCCTTTCTCTCCAGATCCTTTTTTGTCCGGAATTTTTTTAAATTAAGCGTGCTATATGCTATCAATGTACCGAGTAATATTTTAAGATCTTATCTGAGAGACAGCACTTATAAAAGAAAGTGATAAATAACGAAAAAAGGATAAATAAAAAGCGTAAAAAGATCCTAATATTAATCAAAATATTGGATTTGATATATTTTGTATCGAATCATGCTATTAATTATCCATACCATATCCTGATTTTATCGGGGAATTTCCAATGGGAGACAGGTTTGAGATTGGCAGGATTGTCAGGGCAAAAAGTATTTCTGATGCATGGTACCGCGGGCTTAATATCATCTGGAATCACGGGCAAGTTATTACGGATGAAAGAGGAAGTAAAATCAGGGAATTCATGGATTTGATGGTGGTAATTGAAGATCCCTATACTGACAGGATCCCACACGATACTGCCTGGAATGAAGAAAGGCTTGAAGAGTATGCAAAACAGCTGATCTCGGGAGAAAATATACAGGACTTTGAATATACGTACGGGCAGCGCCTTCGGAACTGGCATGGAAAAGTGGATCAGATAGAGTATGTGATCGAAAAGCTGCAGGAAAATCCAACCTCCAGGCGAGCAATAGCGATTACTTGGATCCCTCCTGTGGATACGAAGGTTAATGAAGTTCCCTGCATGATGCTCGACGACTTTAAGATAAGAGACGGGAAGATACACCTCACCACTCTCTTCAGAAGCCACGATTTTGGGGGAGCCTATCCGGCAAACCTTTATGGGCTCTCGAAACTCCTTGAGTACGTAGCCGACAGAGTGGGAACAGAACCCGGAACGATTACTACTATCAGCATCTCAGCACATATCTATGACCATGATTGGGATATGGTAGAAAATATCGTAAAAGGGGTGAACTGAGTTTTTAATTAGATTCAAAATACGTAACCCTTATTCAAAATAGTAACAATATCCAAAAATAATTTATTCAGAAGGCTAGAAGTAAGCACCTGAATCTCATGAAAAATCCAAATAGAAAATAGAAGAGATCTGGTACACATGCGTGTTTCTATCGACAAATCCTCAATCAAAGGGGAAGTCTTTGCCCCACCTTCAA
>Ga0183099_1000224_pt1 | contig 48820 bp, 40 predicted proteins | sample Biomet1_FD_127788 | JGI IMG/M metagenome (GOLD analysis project Ga0183099, IMG submission 127788) | Microbial communities from bioreactor (seeded with anoxic lake sediment) at LBNL, California, USA - Biofuel metagenome 1 | ecosystem: Engineered > Bioreactor > Anaerobic > Unclassified ... | reverse complement strand
TAGTGCTATCAAAATATGAAATCAAAAAAAACAATTATTTTATTAATTTTATTAATTGCCGGAGTTTGTTTTATCATTTCTAGAAGTATAACTGCAGATAAATTGAATGAAGAATCAATGTCAAATAGCGAATATTGTTACCATGAAAAGTTTGATATGGAAGATTCTATTTTGTTTAATAATTTTGGATTAAAAAAAATGAATTTAATTCTGGTTTTGAAAAGTAATTATAGGAATCAAATAAAATGTTATGATTATAATAATCAAGGGAAATTATATTTAACAAAGATAGATCTGATAAATAATCTTCCAATGGATAAGTTTATATGGTTTCGTGAAGTTTTTTCTTATGAAAGTACTATGCATACTTATTCTAATTTTTCTTCAGGAAATAAATTCGATTTTTTCATTCTCGGTGAAAAGACAGTTAAAGTCAATAAAATAATCTTTAGCTTGACAGGAGATGGCACGCAGATACAAAAAAATGTATTCAATAAAAACTTTGTCAGCTACTATCTACCTGTGTCTACTTTTTCTTTGAGATACGGTGAAAATGCACCAACTGATATTTTTTTTGGTGGCAAAGAAACCTTATTTGGAGGGAGAGATACATATCCTTTGATGGTTTCATTCTACAAGAAAAAGAAATATTTGTATATTCTAAATTTTAATTCCTAATAAAAATGAAATGAATCTAGAAGGTGATTTATTAGGGAAAATAATGAATGATAATGCTGGTTTCTAGTCTTTATTCCATTGGTATAGTTAAAACTGTTGATTTCTGGATATGCTTATTTTCTTGAATGATGCTGTAAGATATATTGACTCTATGGGCTCTTTGAAAAGGAAAGTGATGCCAATAAATATTCTCAATAAAACGTTGTAGTGCTTTTTACAGTATAAAAAACAGGGAATGGATATAGGCTTGGGGGATTCTAATCCTGTTGTAATACTTATGATTCAGGGAATAATGTTTTTAATAACTTGTTTTTCTTTATTGGACAATGGAAAAAAATAATTAATAAACACGTAGTGCATTTGATTAGAAAGAAATGATGGTTAGGCAATAGGAATATTATTATATTGAGAAAAGCTGGGAAAACAATGAATGAATAAATATTTATGTTGAAAATGAATTTCTATTTGTTCTATTTAATTGATTATATGACTTGGGTTTAGCTTGTTTTTGCTGAAATATTAAACTTTTTATATAAGTGATTTATGAAAAAGAGGAATTACATAATTATGGTTGCATTTTTTATAACAGGAATACTCGTTTTTTGTCAGTTCTGCAGAGATAATCCAGAAGAAATAGTGACAGTGACAGGGAATAATACTCGCCCGATTGAAGAATTAAAGAGGCTTGTATTGCTTAAAGGTGATAAAAAAGCTTTTGATGAGTTGATGATTGCATATTTTAATGAACAATATACGGGAGAATATCTTTTTTATGCACTTTTTATGGCAAATAAATATAATTATCCTCAAGCCTATTTTGATGTATATCAAGAACTTGAGAATCTTGAGAGTCCTTATGGGCGTTCTATATATGAGAAAGATACAAGAGGATTTATGCTTGAGTATTTAAAAAAAGGAGCATATTTAGGACATGGGCAATCAAAATATGAACTTGGGAATTTATATATGGAGGGAAAATATTTACCTAAAGACACTGTCTTAGGAAAAGAATTAATGGCGGGTTTTAGTTTTTAAAAATATGTTTGATTTTATATTAAATCTTGTGAGTATGATAAAAAGATTTTTTCTTATAGCTTCTATAAATATTTCTTTGCTACTGATTTCACTACCGATATTGCTTGTGTATTATAATTATAATCAACAAATGCTGGATGTATTGACTCCCAAAAATGAATATTTGATTAGAAAACTAAAATCAGATATTGTTTTAAGATATAATGTGACTGCTTATAATCGATTGAGGACATTGTATGTGTATAAGTCTAATGAAGGAGAATTTTTAATATATTCATTAATAATAGCCAATAAGAATCATTATCCTCAAGCCTATTTTGATATTTATCATGGGCTGAAGTTTATTGATAATCTTCCTCCCCATAATATATCTAATACATATTCGACAAAATTGATGATAACATATTTAATGAAAGCGGTTAGCTTAAATCATAAACAATCTGTATATGAACTTGGAAAACTATATTTGCAAGGTAAATATGTTTCACAAGATTCTATCCTAGGTGAAAAACTCATTAATAGTTCCGGATTTTTGAAAGGACATTTATTGCATTAATTGTAAAATATTATCCGAATGAGCTTATTTGTAGAAAAGAATAAAATGGAATAACGAAAATACATCGTCAAATAATAAGCACTTTTCATATTAACATTAGTATTTAAAGCAATAATATTTGTGCAAATAACTAAGCTCTATTATATTAGACTTTATTTTCAGTTGTCTATGCACTTGTTTCTATTGCAAATTTGTTTATCTTGATGACCTTATTTGTAAATTAAAACAATACCTTTGCACCGAAATATCAAAAAATATAGTATGACTTATCATCATTTATCTGTTTTGGTTCATCGCCAGGCCGAAAAATATGGCGACCGTATTGCCTTGAAATATAGGGATTACGAAAAGAGCCAATGGCTTCCCATTACATGGAACCAATTCTCTGAAACAGTTCATATTGCGTCAAACGCAATGGTTGAGTTGGGGGTGGCCGAACAGGAAAATATCGGGGTGTTCTCTCAGAATAAACCGGAATGTTTATATACAGACTTTGCTGCTTTTGCAAATCGTGCTGTTAGTATACCGTTATATGCAACAAGTTCTCCTTCACAGGTGCAGTATATTGTGAACGATGCCGGAATCAGATACCTGTTTGTGGGTGAACAATTTCAGTATAATGCAGCGGTTACTGTTCTTTCCTTGTGTAACTCGCTCGAGAAGCTTATTATCTTTGACCGTTCGGTGGTGAAAGATGAACGTGACAATACTTCAATTTATTTTGATGAGTTCCTTCAGATGGGGGAGGCAAAACAACATGCTGCTACTGTTGAGGAACGTTCTTCGAATGCCTGTGAAGATGATTTGGCTAATATCCTTTATACTTCCGGAACAACAGGCGAACCTAAAGGGGTAATGGTTCATCACTCCTGCTATATGGAACAGTTTAAGAACCATGATATTCGTCTGACAGATATGTCGGACAGTGATGTTTCTATGAACTTCCTTCCTATGACTCATATCTTTGAAAAAACTTGGGTGTACTATTGTATTCACAAAGGAGTTCTGACTTGCATTAACCTGCGTCCGAGTGATATTCAGACTACAGTCAAGGAGATTCGTCCTACACTGATGTGCAGTGTTCCTCGTTTTTGGGAAAAAGTATATGATGGCGTGCAGGAAAAAATAAATGAAACAACCGGTATAAAGAAAACGTTAATGCTGGATGCAATAAAGGTTGGCAAGGTTCATAATATTGATTACCTGCGTGTGGGCAAAACTCCTCCGTTGATGAATCAGCTGAAATATAAGTTCTATGAAAAGACTGTTTTCTCAATACTGAAAAAGACTATAGGCCTTGAGAATGGTAATTTCTTCCCAACTGCCGGAGCTGCTATCTCTGACGAGATTAATGAGTTTATCCATTCTGTAGGAATTAATCTTATAATCGGATATGGACTAACTGAATCAACAGCAACTGTTTCTTGTACTATAAGCAATGATTATACAATTGGTTCTGTAGGAAAGGTGCTGCCAGGTATAGATGTGAAGATTGGTGAGAATAATGAGATTCTTCTTCGGGGAAAGACTATTACCAAAGGATATTACAAGAAAGCTGAAGCTACTGCAGCTGCTTTTACTGAAGACGGATGGTTCCGCACCGGTGATGCAGGATATATAAAAGATGGTGAACTTTATCTGACAGAACGTATCAAAGACTTGTTCAAGACTTCGAATGGTAAGTATATTGCTCCTCAGGCTCTTGAAACAAAATTGGTGGTTGATCGCTATATTGACCAGATTGCGATTGTTGCTAATCAACGGAAATTTGTTTCTGCCCTGATTGTTCCTGTCTATAGCCATGTAGTAGAATATGCAAAGGAAAAGGGCATTGAATATAGTTCAATGGATGAGTTGCTGAACGATCCTAAGATTATGGTTCTTTTCAAAACTCGTATTGATACTCTGCAACAGCAGTTTGCTCATTATGAACAGGTAAAGCACTTTACTTTGTTGGCAGAACCATTCAGCATGGAGAAGGGTGAGCTGACTAACACATTGAAAATGAAAAGAAATGTGATTGAGGCAAACTATAAAGAGTTGATCGATAAAATGTATGAAGCATAAAATACAATTTTAATATATGATGAGATGGGGTGTTTGAAAAAGCATCCCATTTTTGTTTATTATGTTTTGAAACATGCATGCTAATCTTGTTTATGTTATGCAATATATATTTCTTTGTATCACAGCACAGTTCAGCATGGAATACTAATGTGAATTGCTTAATAAAGAATGAAAAAAGAATTTGGACAACAGACAACAAAGGTAAAGCAACTGGCCGATATAATCAGCCAGTCAATCTCTATGGGTATCTATAAAGTAGGTGATCCGCTTCCTTCCATTAACCAGCTTAGTGCTGAGTATAGAGTCTCCCGAGATACTGTGTTCAAGGCTTTTCTTGATTTGCGTGAACGTGGATCTATTGATTCTACTCCCGGTAAAGGGTACTATGTAACCAGTAAAATTATAAATGTGCTTTTATTGCTTGATCAGTATTCGCCTTTTAAGGATGTGCTTTACAATAGTTTTATAAAGCGTTTACCTGCCGGATATAAGGTTGATCTGCTCTTCCATCAGTATAACGAGCGATTATTTAAAACTTTAATCCGTGAATCTGTTGGGCGATACAATAAATATGTTGTGATGAACTTCAGTAATGAGAAGTTTTCTAATGTTCTTTGTAAGATAGATCCGAACAAGCTTCTCTTACTCGACTTTGGCAAGTTTGATAAGTCGGCTTATTCCTATATCTGTCAGGATTTTGATGAAGGATTATATAACAGTCTCACATCCGTGCTCGATAACTTGAAGAAGTATAAGAAGCTGGTGCTTGTTTTTCCGAAGGATTTAATGCACCCTCAAAGTAGCAAGGAGTATTTCAGAAAGTTTTGTCAGGATAATGGCTTTTTGTGTGAAATAGCCGGCTCGTTGGAAGAGTGCAAACTGCAGCGTGGAGTGGCTTATCTGGTTATAAAGCTTCAGGATGTGGTTGATATAATAAAACAGAGCAGAGCACTCAACCTTAAATGTGGCAGTGATATTGGTGTTTTGGCTTATAATGATATTCCATCTTACGAGGTTATTGATAATGGAATAACGGCCTTGACTATTGACTGGGAGAGTATGGGAATGAAAGCTGCTGATTTTGTTCTCAATAACACAAGAATACATGAATATCTGCCTACGGAAGTTATTCTTCGTAGCTCTTTATAGCACTTTTTTTGTTTCTGTTTATCAGCATTGCTCAGCATAGACTTTAAGAATTTAACCAAAATGATATTTAATGCTTAAGAACTTTATTTGTTTATGAAAAACTATCCAAAAATCGGGATTCGTCCTACAATTGACGCACGTCAGGACGGTGTGCGTGAAAGTCTTGAAGAAAAGACCATGAACCTGGCAAAGGCTGTGGCACATTTAATCTCTTCTAATTTGAAAAATGGCGATGGCTCGCCGGTTGAATGTGTAATTGCCGACGGAACAATTGGCCGTGTGGCCGAAACTGCTGCTTGTGCCGAGAAGTTTGAACGGGCAGGAGTAGGGGCAACCATCACTGTTACCTCATGCTGGTGTTATGGTGCCGAGACAATGGATATGAATCCTCATTATCCGAAAGCCGTTTGGGGATTCAACGGAACAGAACGTCCGGGGGCTGTTTATCTGGCTGCGGTCCTGGCTGCTCACGCTCAGAAAGGTCTTCCTGCTTTTGGAATTTATGGCCGTGATGTTCAGGATCTGGATGATAATTCTATTCCTGTTGATGTGGCAGAAAAACTACTTCGCTTTGCCCGTGCTGCTCAGGCAGCAGCTACCATGAGAGGGAAATCTTATCTTTCTGTGGGCAGTGTGTCTATGGGTATTGCCGGTTCTATTGTTGATACGAACTTCTTTCAGGAATATCTGGGTATGCGCAACGAATCAGTAGATATGAGTGAAATTATCCGTCGGGTAAATGAGGGAATTTACGATAAGGAAGAGTTCTCAAAAGCGATGGAATGGACAGAAAAGTACTGTAAATCTAATGAAGGAACGGACTTTAATGTTCCCGCAAAGGCAAAAACACGCGAGGCAAAGGATGCCGACTGGGAGTTTGTTGTGAAGATGACTATCATTATTCGTGACCTGATGCAAGGGAATCCTAAATTAAGAGAATTGGGCTTTAAGGAAGAGGCACTGGGACACAATGCTATTGCTGCTGGTTTCCAGGGACAACGTCAGTGGACGGACTTTATGCCAAACGGTGATTTCTCTGAAGCGCTGCTTAATACTTCTTTTGATTGGAACGGCATTCGTGAAGCTTTTGTTCTTGCTACCGAGAATGATGCTTGTAATGGGGTTGCTATGCTCTTTGGACATCTGCTTACTCAAACAGCTCAGATATTCTCGGATGTGCGTACCTTCTGGAGTCCGGAAGCTGTGAAAAGGGTAACCGGAAAGAAACTGACCGGAAGATCAGCCGGTGGAATTATCCATTTGATAAACTCGGGTGCTACCACATTGGATGGAACGGGGCAGCAGACTAAGGATGGAAAACCGGCCATGAAACCGGCATGGGAGATTACTGAAAAAGAGGTTGAAGATTGTCTGGCTGCAACAACCTGGTATCCGGCTAACCGTGACTACTTCCGTGGTGGTGGTTATTCTTCTAATTTCTTATCAAAAGGTGATATGCCTGTTACCATGATGCGTCTGAATCTGGTGAAAGGCCTGGGCCCTGTGCTTCAGATAGCGGAAGGGTGGACTGTAGAGATTGATCCGGAAATTCATCAGGCGCTTAATGTCCGGACAGACAAGACTTGGCCTACCACATGGTTTGTTCCTCGCCTGACAGATAAATCTCCTTTCAAAGATGTTTATTCAGTAATGAATAACTGGGGTGCAAATCACGGAGCAATCAGTTACGGACATATAGGTAAAGATTTGATTACCCTGGCTTCTATTCTTCGCATACCTGTATGTATGCACAATGTAAAGGATGATGATATTTTCCGTCCTGCTGCATGGAATGCCTTTGGTATGGACCAGGAGGGAGCTGATTATCGTGCATGTGCTAATTATGGCCCAATCTACAAATAGAGTCTGACAATACTAAATTCTGAGTTAAATAAGGGCAAAGTATAGCCTTAAAACTATTGAGCAATTTCTTTCAGACCATTCACCAATGAATTTTATTTAATGGAGAATAACTTCTGGAATATTGCCAAGGGTTTCGTCTTATATCACATTCAGGTTAAATATGAATAAAGTAAATCGCTCAGGTGGGATGTTAGAAGCATCCCGCCTGAGCGATATTTTTTAAATTTCAGAATGGAAGAGGGTTTAATAACCGAATATATCTTCCTGAGTTAATTTTTGAATAGGTCCGTAGGTGGCAAGTTTTTCCATATTAAGCTCCTTTTCATCGCCTAAAATGCAATATGTATAGTTGCGGTCTTTTACCCATTTTTTCTGAAAAGCAATAATATCCTGCAAAGTCATCTTTTGTACAAGATCATATACTTGCTTGCGAAGATCTGTGCTTTGGCCTAAGTCCTGTGCACTGATGTATGACCAGATAATTTCTGATTTGGTAATACGTTCAGTTCTTAAGTGCGCAATTAAAGATTCCTTTGCTAGTTTGAATGCAGCCTCAGATAATGGCATCTCATTGATAATCTGATTGAATACGTTTATGGCTTCAATCATCTTATCATTCTGTGTCGCTATCATTGTTCTCATGATATAACAACGTTTTAATCTGCTTGGAGAAGATAATGTTGCACGGGCAGAATAAGCCAATCCACGGGATTCACGCATTTCCTGGAACACAATAGAGTTCATTCCACCTCCAAAATATTCATTGTACAGGTTTAATGCAGGCTCAATTGCAGGATTATAGTTATCTCCTTTGTTAGATACTTGTGTCATGTATACCTGTTTAGCTTCATAAGGAGCTAAAAGTATTTTGTTACTTGGTGTGAGCTGTTGTTCAAATTTGGTTTCCTGAGGAACTACCTTCAGATTCTTAGGGGTGTTGTGGTATTGGTTAAGTACTGCAAGTAATTGCTTTTCTGTGCTAGGCCCATAATATATAATGCGATGCTTAAATGAATTCAATCCATGAATTCGGTTGATTAAATCCTTTGGATCCAGATTCTTTAATTCATCTGCAGAAAGAATATTTTTAGATGGTGATTTTGGTCCCCAAATAGCATATTGCACCAACTTATTAAAGTTCTGTGCCTGATTTAACTTTGCATTAGCACGTTCCTTGATAAGATCATTTGCAAGATTTGCATAGGCTTCTTTATTCACTTGTGCATCAGCTAATAATTTTTCAAACAAAGAAACAGCCTTTGACATGTTTTCGTTTAACCCCCTTAGCTGTACATAAATCCTTTCATCGCTGGAATAAACCTGGAATGTACAAGCCAATCGATAGAATTCGCTCTTCAACTGTTCTGGCGTTAATTTAGAAGTTCCTAAATACTCCATATATTTGAATGCAAGTCCCAAGGCTTTATCATTATTGTTACCCATATCGAAAAGATATACTAGCTCGAACAGATCGTTATTTACATTTTGTTTGTAGAGAACAGGCACAGCTGATTTAGCATTGAATTGCTGCATGTCTTTTTTGTAATCAAGGAAAACTGGTTCGATAGGTTTCACTGAGCTTAACTGAATCTCTTTTAGAAAAGGACTTGCAGTGTCGCGATTCATGTAAATAGGAGTAATCTGAGGCTTGGATATTTTCTTTTCGTTTGGATCTTTACCTTGTTTCTTATAAACTACAGCGTAGTTCTCTTTAAAATATGTATTGGCAAAATCTACTACCTGTTGTTTAGTAATCTTAGACATATTGTCTATTGAAGCAACTTCATCAGCCCATTTTTTGCCATTTATAAATGAGCTTACGAATAGATCTGCTCTTCCTTCATTTGTTTCCAGGCGTTGTAGTAAATCATATTTAAAATTATTGATATTTGCCTGTAACATCTTCTCATCAAAGTTTCCGGCTTTCAGTTTTGCTATTTCCTCAAGTAAAAGAGCCTTTGCCTGGTCTAATGTCTGACCCTGCTTTGGTTTAGCCTGCATTACGAATGCGCAATAATCAGCCATGTCATAAGTCCCTGCATATGCACCCAGAACTTTTTGTTGTTGGTTCAGGTCAAGGTCAATAAGTCCGGCCTTTCCATTATTCATTATCTGAGAAATGATTTGGAGAGTTTCATACTCTTTACTTGCCGCACCAGGGAATCTCCAGCCTAATGTTACGCTTTCAGCATCTGGTCCCAGTATTTCACGAATAACAGGAGTGGTAATGGCCGTTTCTGGCTGAACATTTAGTTTTGGTAGATTAAGATTCGGTTTCATCCCGCCAAAATAGCTATCAATAATTTTAATCATCTCATCCGGATTAAAGTTGCCTGACAAACATATTGCTATGTTATTAGGAACATACCATGTGGTATAGTAATTCTTAATGTTAGTGATTGAAGGGTTCTTTAGGTTTTCTTGCGTGCCCAATACTGTTTGTGTGCCGTAAGGATGGTGAGAGAATAGAGAAGAAAGAATGTTCTCATATACTTTTCGCGGGTCTTTAGTAAGCGACATGTTTTTTTCCTCGTAAACAGTCTCTAATTCCGTGTGGAAACCTCTGATAACAGCATTCTGAAAACGATCAGACTGAATTTTAGCCCAGTTTTCTATTTGATTTGATGGAATGTCTTCTACAAATACTGTCTGATCAAAAGATGTATATGCATTAGTTCCATTGGCTCCGATAGCAGCCATAAGCTTATCATACTCATTAGGAATAGCAGTCTTAGAGGCTTCGTAAGAAAGACTGTCTATTGTTTTATAGATTGCTTTTCTTTGGGCTTCATCTGTTGTTTTTCTATATATTTCGAATTTCTGCTCAATTAAATCAAGCAAAGGCTTCTCTTTTAAGTAATTCTGAGTTCCAAACTTTTTGGTACCTTTAAACATTAAATGTTCAAAGTAATGAGCTAGTCCGGTAGTTTCCGCAGGGTCGTTCTTACCTCCCACACGAACGGCAATATATGTCTGAATTCGTGGAGTCTCTTTGTTTACAGTCATGTAGACTTTTAAACCGTTGTTCAGAGTATATATTCTGGCTTTCAACGGATCGTTAGGTACGGTTTCATAGCGGTAATCAGTAAGGACTGCGCCATGTACATTTGTTGCTATTACCAAAAACAGAAACAAATAGAATAGTTGATTCTTTTTTCTCATATTAAGACCTTTTTTGAATAATGTCAACAAAGATAAAAAAGATTTTGTCTTTATCTCTTTTATCACTAATAAAATAATCTGTATCTTTGCCCCTCAAAATAATAAAAAATAATCAGGGATGATAACTATCGAACAACTTAAAGACGTGAAAGAGCGCACTGATGCGCTGAGGAGGTACCTTTGACATCGACAGCAAATTAATTGAGGTTGAAGAAGAGCAATTAAGAACTCAGGCACCAGGTTTCTGGGATGATGCGAAAGCTGCCGAGGCTCAAATGAGGAAAGTAAAAGGAATTCAGGGATGGATTGATGGCTACAACGAGATGAAGACTCTGGCTGACGAACTGGAACTGGCTTTTGATTTTTATAAAGATGAGCTGGTAACAGAAGAGGAGATTGACCAGGATTATGCGAAAGCTATAGAGAACCTTGAAAATCTGGAACTGAAAAATATGCTTCGTGAAGAAGCTGACCAGTTGGGTTGTATCCTTAAGATAAATTCAGGAGCAGGTGGAACGGAAAGTCAGGATTGGGCTTCCATGCTGATGCGTATGTATATGCGTTGGGCTGAAGCGAACAATTATAAACTTACAGTTGTTAACATACTTGAAGGTGATGAAGCCGGAATCAAGACAGTTACATTGCAAGTTGAAGGAGACTATGCTTACGGCTATCTCAAAGGAGAAAATGGCGTTCACCGTCTGGTACGAGTTTCGCCTTACAATGCTCAGGGAAAGCGAATGACCTCTTTTGCTTCTGTTTTCGTGACTCCATTGGTAGATGACTCCATTGAAATTGAAATTAACCCTGCTGATTATACCTGGGATACCTTCCGTTCGGGTGGTGCCGGTGGACAGAACGTAAATAAGGTTGAAACAGGTGTTCGTATCCGTTATAATTATACAGATCCGGATACCGGTGAGAAACGTGAGATTTTGATTGAAAACACAGAAAGTCGCTCGCAGCTTGATAATCGTGAGAATGCAATGCGGTTACTTCGTTCACAATTATATGATCTGGCTCTTCAGAAGAAGATGGCTTTACAGGCAAAGGTGGAGGCCGGAAAGAAAAAGATTGAATGGGGTTCGCAGATTCGTAGTTATGTATTTGATGACCGTAGGGTGAAAGATCACCGTACAAATTTCCAGTCATCCGATGTGGGAGGAGTTATGGATGGTAAGATTGATGGTTTTATAAAAGCATATCTGATGGAGTTTGCAGGAGAATCTCAAGAATAATAACCTTTTTTTGAATGGCGTAATGAGCCCTTGTAAAAGATTGTCTCTTAAATGAATTAATTTTTAAAGAAGTATTGCTTGCAATATGATTTTTTATTTATAATTTTGGGGTAAACACAAGGGATCATGTTAAACCTAATAATTTAATTGCCATGGGAAAGAATAGAAAAGCAACGAACGCTAAAAAAGAAGAGCTGCAGGCCAAAAGGGTATTTCAGATTGTAGTCATTGTACTTATCATTCTGTGTTTGGTGTTGCTACTTGGTTCTTCTTTCTTTGCATAAAATTCAGGCGGGAAAGGATAATAGACCTTTCTCGCTTCTTTATTTTTTCTTGGGGCAGCAATAATCATTATATTATCTAGTTATGAAAAAGCTAACATTGCTTCCTTTGTTTTGTTTATTATCTGCATCAGTTTTTACTTTTGCAGGAGAGCCGGATTCCGTTACGGAAAATAAAAAAGAGGCCTCGGTATTTCAATTATCACAAAGTGATTTAAAACTTTCTTTTGGCGGACGTATCCAGATGGATGGCGCTTTTTATTCCGGTGGTAACTTTCAGCCTCTTGCCAATGGAGTTGGTTTTCGTCGTGTAAGGCTTAATACAAATGCTACTTTCGGAAAAAATCTTTCAGGAAAAGTAGAAATAGATATGGCCGGAGGTGCCTTTTCACTAAAAGACTGTTATATAAAATATGATTTCTTAAATGGACTGAACTTTCGTATGGGTAACTTCCAGGAAGGTTTCTCTATGTTGACAATGACTTCTTCAGGAGATTTCCTTTTCATTGAACACCCTAATGTAGTATCTGCCTTTTCACCGGAATACCATATCGGTGTTCAGGGAGCTTATCAGAAAAATCAGTTTCTAGGTATGGCCGGTGTTCATTTTCAAAAGATAAACAGTAGTACGGAAAAAGATTATGTGGATGCAAATTTAAAGAATGGTCAGGACGAAGGAATTTCTTATACAGCACGTACAGTGTGGATGCCTTTTTCAAAGTCAAAAGATAAAGGTTTCCATTTAGGAGTTGCAGCTTCATACCGTACGCCAAAAACGGATGTCGGTTCCGGTAAGGCTAATACCGTTAGATATAGCACTGCATCTCTTTCAGGCATTGATAAGATGAAATTCATGGATACAAAGGATATTACTTTTGTAAATCACGATTGGTTATTTGGCGGGGAACTTGCTGCCTATAGTCATGCACTTCGTTTCCAGAGCGAGTATATTTTAAACCAGACTCACAGAATGGGAGATCTTCCTACTGAGAAGTTTAATGGTTATTATGCTGAAGCGGCTTGTATACTGTTTGGTGGCCAACAGAAATATGTTGCAAGTAAAGGTGCGTTTACTCAACCTTCTTGCGGAAAAGAATGGGGCGATGTAGAAATTGCAGCTCGTTTTGATCGTCTTGATATGAATGGAACAAACGTTAAAGGTGGACTGTCTAACGGATATACCCTGGGTATTAATTATTATGCAAGCAAGTATCTGAAATTCCAGTTAAACTATTCCTATGTGGATCATGATAAATATGCAAATGCTGGAGGTACTGTTGGTGTAGGTTATACCAGTGCTGGAGTGGTAACTAAGGATCCTGCATTAGTAGATGAAAGCCGTAAGGTAGGAAACGATTATAGTATTGTAACTCTTCGTGCTCAATTAAGTTTCTGATAATGGCACAGGAGATAGAACGAAAGTTCCTGGTAAAAGGAGAATTTAAGTCGGAAGCTTATTCTCAAAGTCATATTGTACAAGGTTACATAAGCAGTGCGCGTGGGCGCACTGTTCGTGTAAGAGTACGCGATGAAAAGGGATATTTAACCATTAAAGGAGCCTCCAATGCTTCGGGCACAAGCAGGTATGAGTGGGAGAAAGAGATTCCGTTGGATGAAGCCCTTGAGCTGATGAAGCTTTGTGAACCGGGTATCATTGATAAAAACAGATACCTGGTTAAAAGTGGTCGCCATACATTCGAAGTTGATGAGTTTTACGGAGAAAACCAAGGGTTGATTCTGGCTGAGGTGGAACTGGCTTCTGAAGATGAATCATTCGAAAAGCCCCAATTCATCGGTGAAGAAGTAACCGGAGATTTGCGCTATTACAATTCAAATTTGATGAAACAGCCTTTTACAACCTGGAAATAATTTGCTATTGTCCGATATAAATCCTAAGTTTGTTTTTGAGTAGTTGTTTTTATTTAATTATATTCATTTAAAACTATTGCAGATTTTTGCTGATTGGTGTGAGGATATGAATGCATTACACACATTTACTAGTGAAAATCTTAGAAATAATGTAAGATTATGGAGAAGATATATCAAATTTTCCCTCAGGAACTGATTACATTTGTTCTTGTTACCTTGTTTTCTCTCCTTATTGGACTTTCTCAGCGGAAAATGAGCTTGAAGAAGGAAGGTGAAGGAGCTGAGAAAACCTTTTTTGGAACAGATCGTACATTTACTTTTATTGGGATTCTTGGTTATCTTCTCTATATTCTTGATCCAACTGATATGCGACTTTTCATGGGTGGCGGACTAGCCTTGGTTATTCTTTTCGGACTGAATTATTACGTGAAGATGGCCCAGCATAATATCTTTGGCATTACCACCATTGTTACCGGACTGATCACCTACTGTCTGGCACCGATTGTGGTTACCCAGCCTTCCTGGTTTTATATCATGGTAGTGGTAACTGTGCTTTTGTTTACTGAGATGAAAAGCACATTCACGGAAATTGCTCAGCACATGCAAAATGATGAGATGATTACTCTGGCAAAGTTCCTTGCAATCAGTGGCATTATTCTTCCAATGCTTCCTAATGAAAACCTAATTCCCGGCATAAACCTTACTCCATACACCGTTTGGCTTGCCACTGTAGTGGTTTCGGGCATTTCGTATCTTTCTTATTTACTTAAGAGATATGTATTTAAAGAGTCGGGAACGCTACTTGCCGGTATTATTGGAGGATTATACAGCAGTACTGCTACCATCTCCGTTCTGGCGCGTAGATGCAAGCATGCAAAGGAAAGAGAAATTCCGGGATATGTAGCGGCCATGCTTATGGCTGTAAGTATGATGTACCTTCGCTTTCTGATCCTTATACCCATCTTTAGTTTAAAGATATTCCAGTCCGCATATCCTTATTTGCTTATCATGTCTTTTGTTTCGGCAATAGTAGCTTGGTTTATTTCCAGAAAAACGGATAAGAATGAGGCTCTGGAGAATAATGACGAGGAGGATGAAGAAAGCAGTAATCCTTTAGAGTTTAAGGTTGCCTTGATTTTTGCTATATTGTTTGTTGTATTCACTGTTGTGACCCATTTCACATTAATTTATGCCGGAACAGGAGGATTAAATATACTTTCCTTTTTATCCGGATTAAGTGATATTACACCGTTTATCCTTACTTTGCTTCAGGATACAGGAAGCTTGGCTGTGAGTGTAGCAGTGGCTTGTACCTTGCAGGCTATCATTAGTAATAACCTGATGAAGATGTGCTATGCACTGTTTTTTTCTGGCAGAAGGAAAGAAATGCTTCCTTACCTTACTACCGGATTCTCTATCGTTATAGGTGTTAATGCTTTATTGCTTCTCTTTTTCTATCTTTAATAAGTATTGATCGTTTTATTTGGGTGCTTGCTGAGGTTTCATGATTGTGATGTTTTGAAACCCCAAGTGATGCATTACTTCTCTCAGAATTAATAAAGATGCTGCAAAAGAGTTGCTTTCAGGTAAAGTGTCGGTACTGAAAGGTCTGCCTGATATAATTGCTGCTAAACGACTGAATATATCTTCCATCTCTTTGATGGACAAAACAAGACTCTGAGAAGGAACTTCTTTTCCAGATTGCAGAGCAACCTCAAATATAACCGGAGAGGCAGAGCATAGTTCTGAATTGGCCGGCAATAGCTTTTTACCTGGAATAATATTATCTTCAGTAAAGTTTATGGCATATTCTATTTCACTTGGAGTGGGAGGGATGTGCCTGAAAAATTCTTCGGATGTCTTTTTGCTTCCTAATGGGAGTATTTGGACATCATCTGGTTGCACAGGAGATTTTCCTGAAGCTAAAATAGTATACTCTTCTGTGATATGGAGTAACGTTATTATCTTGTTCTGAAGTTCGGCGTGCGCTGCCTGATAGAGTTTTGTTACAATAGCTTGTATTTCGGGGGTTACAGTAAGATTCATAAGCCGATATAGTTTTTAGATTACTGAATTATATATGCCCCGTAAAGGTAATCTAAAATTCAGGAAACTATTAGTGAGTAGGATCATTATTAAGCAATCATTCACAAGGTAGGATGGATTGTATCTGAAAATCCGCCTTGTTCCCTTTACCAAACTGTCAAAGGCTGATAAAGGGTGAGGCATTGCTTTTAATTACAATTTAGTAAATTCTACTCTTCTGTTCTTTGCTTTGTTTTCAACACTATTATTGGTGGCAATAGGCTGACTTTCTCCTTTACCATCAGTCTCTATTCTGGAACCGTCAACTTTAAATTCGTTTATCAGGTATTGCTTTACATTGGCCGCTCTGCGTTTAGATAAGTCCATATTCAAAGCATCATCGCCATCGCTGTCAGTATGCCCGGTGACCTTTATCTTTACTGTTGGATTCTCATTCAGAACAGTAGCTATTTCCTTGATTGAACCGTAAGACTCCGGCTTTACAATATCTTTATTCACATCGAAGTAGATTCCGTATGAAACAAGTTTGCCTTCAGTAAGCAGTTTGCTTCGTGTATCAGGAGAAGCGGTTGTTATTTTGATGTTAGATATATAAGAACCACAGGATGCACCTCTGTATAGTTTGAAACACAAACGTTTGAATTTGCTTCCTTCATAAAGATTGGTAGGAATATCCAGTACTTTGGCACCTTTCTGATAGATGCGTACTCTTCGGTTCTGAACCCAGACAATCACATGGTTTACTTTTCCGGCTTCAACCGGATTTACTGAAGATGCTCCTGTAAGATATTCATTACTTCCTTTTTTATACCCCTTAGTTGACCAGTTTGCTTTTTCCATCAGAATATGTAAACCGCAGGTGCCCGGGTTTCCTTCTTTATCCATTTCACTGTGATTGTTTTCCCCGAAAATGACCAGATCTGCCGCAATACGTGTTGCAGTTGTCTTGGGAACTATATCCATTTCAAGAATAAAGTTTGTTGGGAAATCAATATCTTTCATGTACCAATAGGTTCCTTCCCCGCTATTCAGATTAAACCAGTGGCCGGAACCAACATTCAGTGTATTGACCTCGCCAGCTACATCTGTGGTCCATAATGCCGGAAAGTCACCAATGGCATCCTGGCTGAAGTCTTCAAAATAGAGAATCCGGTCTCCCGGAACAAAATCATAGTGAGTGTAGCTTTCCAGTTTTCCTTTTTCTGATGATTCCGCCGCAACGTTTTCTGTTCCTTTATTTTTATTGTCACTCTTATTTGCAGGCTTTTGCCCTTTATTAAGTTCATTGTCAATAACCTGGTCTGTTTTCTTTTCGGTCTTTTTCTCAACCTTGTCTACAACCTTGTTCCCTAGTTTCTTTAACCAGCCTTGCCCATTTGCATTTGTAAATACAAACAGGAACAAAATAAGATACAATATTCTGCTTCTTTTCATAGCTTTAATTATTAAGATTGAATGCTGCTGCTTTTAAAAATATAATCCGCCAAGAATCATTGAAATTAGTAAGAAAATAAGTATAACGAAGATAATAGTTGACAGGAAGTAAGTGGTGATTTTTTCTTCGGGGGTTTTCATCATTGGAGCTATCCCAAGATACAGAATATACAAACTATATAACCCCACAACTCCTGCAAGAGAACTTAAAGCCGGGAAAATATATAAAATTCCGGCCACGCACATAGGTGTGTAAGAATACACCACTAATCTGAATGCCCTATTAAAGTCTTCTTTAGAACCAAACCTGGGAGCTAACCAGTTAATTATATAAGCAGTAAGGAAAGCGCTGCCAATTGTTCCCAGAAATGAGATAACAGCCTGACGAATGGCAAAGTTTATTATCCCCATGTGTATGCCTGGTACATTGTGCCCAACCAGTCCATAACCAATAAACCAGCCTATAGCGGGTATCATTGCCAATATAACCAGATACGACGTTAGAAGTTTGCTCACTGATGTTTCTTCCGTGTCAATAACCTGCCATTCTGTTTTAGGAGAGAGTATGATTTTCTTTACTCGTTCAATAGTGTCCATAATATATTTAAGTTTTTGGTTATAAAATGGCATAATTCATGATATTCCTGCAATTTATTTGACTGACTTCTTTGAAGGTTTATCATAAATAAAGTTCCCGCGGAATGAAATAGCCTGACGGTTTGTGGGTGTCACATCTACATCTGCCCATCCTGAGGTAAAAATTGAGAGTGTATAGATAAAGCTATCTTCATCCGTACGAGTTTTGAAACGAATAGTAGCAGTTCCTTTCTTGTCAAAGGTTAGTTTGTATTCGTTTATTGGCGCGTCAAAAATCAATCCTTTGCCTCCTCCATAAGGTATGCTGTATGCTATACCAAAATAAGGTAAGTAAGAGAAAACGGAATCGTTGCGGATTTCTACAGAGTAGTTAGTTGTTAGATTTCTAATTGGCCCCCTCATGGGGTAAGCTGTATTCACCTCTATTCTTATTTTCTGAGCTTCTACCAACTCCCTGATTGCTTTTTGTTTCTCCTCTTCTTTTTGCTTCTTGGTTTGGCTACTTATCGGCAAAATACTAATTAACAGGATAGTAAGTATACAAATAAATAATCTTGTTGCTTTCATGATCTAAAAGTATTAATGCTCCAGATAATAAACAACCTGCAATATAAAAAGTTGCTCTATTGAGTTTTTTTAATGGATGCAGAACTTTTTCTTATTTGATATACATTATAATGTGATTTTGATGTATATCTAACGATATCTTTGATATATATCTAAGTACTAGTTTGATATATATCTAAAGAGAATTTTCTGGGCGGAGATCAGATTAAACAATATGGCATTATTTGTCAGCAATGCTCTTATGCAAATTTTCATAGATTATGTTGCGAAATTACATGATATTCAAAGTTTCTACAAAATGATGTTTTTATTTTGTACCGTTTATATAAAATTAAATTTATGAAGAATCAAGTATTATTATTAATCAGTATTCTATTTTTAACTTCTGAATGGACTTCAGCTCAGAGCAAGGACCTGGACTATTATATCCAGAAAGCAAAAGTAAACAGCCCGTTGCTTTATGAGTTGGGGAATAAGAAGAAGGTAACAGAACTGGATAGCTTAAAAACAAGGGCTTCATATAATCCGATTGTATCAGCTACTTCCAGTGCAGTATTTTCTCCTACTTATAAAGGATTTGGATATGATACAGCTATATCCAACGGTCAGTCAGTGGAAGCCTTGCTAACCGTTAGCAAACAATTGATAAGCAATAAAAATCTGAAATCAAGATTAGATAACTACAAATTAGATAAAAGAAGTATAGAAACTCAGGCACAGCTTTCTACTGATATAGTAGAAAAAACAGTTACCGAGCAATATATAACCACCTTCTTAAATCAGGAGCTGCTTAATTTGTCGAATGACATAATAGGTTTTCTGGAAAAGGAGGATAAAGTACTTAGAAAACTAGCGAAAAGCTCTAATATTAAACAGACTGATTATCTTAATTTTAAAGTCACGCTGCAACAAAATCTGTTTAATAACGAGCAGCAACGTTCACTCTGGATGAATAATCTAAGTACGTTGAACTATCTTAGTGGCATAGACAATAATGTAACTGACTCAATAGTATCGCCAAATATCTTTTTACCTATACCGGTTTCTTTTGATGAAAGCTTTTATGGCAAAAACGATGTTATTGACAGTCTGAAAAACAAGAATAACGAACAACTTATAAATCTGAATTATAAACCCCAAATATCATTATTTGCCAATGGGGGATACTCATCTTCGTTCATGGCAAGTCCGTACAAGAATCTGGGAGTTAGTATGGGTATCAGCATCAATCTTCCGCTCTATGATGGGAAACAAAGAAAAATGTCACTGATGCAAAACGATCTGAACGATCAGAATCGTAAAAGGTATCGTGATGCCAACAAACAACACTACACTCTTCAGGTTCAGGAACTACGGCGACAGATAGAACGTTGCAACAAACTTATTTCAATGACCCCCGAACAGTTTAAATATACCAAGGCATTGGTTGATGCCAATGCGCTTTTACTTGGCACAGGAGAAGTGAGCATGACAGATTTTCTCCTATCTATTACTAATTATATGAATATTAGAACTGTAGATATCCAGAATAGGGCCAATAAACTGTTGTTAATGAATCAATTGAACTATTTAATTTTACCTTGATATGAAAATAAAAATAATCGTATTGTTGTCAGTGACTGTGTTATTAACTTATGGTTGTGGTGCTAAAGATAAAGAATCAGCTTCTTCAGAGGATCAGAAACCAACAACCCCCGTTACTGTAACTACTCCGGAAATAACATCCATGGAAGACGAAGTTACCTTGAACGCTACTTCGGTTTATATATTAAAAACGGATATCAAAGCCACAATAAATGGATATCTGGTAAAGTCCGGCATTCAGCTTGGAGATAAAGTGAGAAAAGGTGAAATTTTATTTCGAATACAAACAAAGGAAGCAAAAAGCCTTGGCAATGAGGTAAACAAGTTAGATCCTACTTTCCATTTTACAGGGTTGAACAATATACTGTGTCCGGCCAATGGCTATGTGGTTATGTCTAATCATCAAAAAGGAGATTATGTGCAGGAAGGTGAAATCCTGGCAACAATCAGTGATAAAAACAGCTTCGGTTTTGTATTGAACTTGCCTTACGAACTGAATGGTATATTGTCTATTAATAAAGAAATAAGCATTAATCTGCCCGATGGGAAAAAGTTGATTGGAATAGTTAATAAGATAATGCCCGAACTGGACAGTGTTTCACAAACACAGCGTGTATTCCTGAAACTTAAACAACCTGCCAACCTTCCTGAAAATATTATTGCAAAAGCTGTTTTAGTTAAAAGTGAGATTAAACAAGCGATTACTCTACCCAAACAAGCAATTCTATCGGATGATAATCAAGCTACATTTTGGGTCATGAAACTGATAAATAATACTACGGCTGTAAGAGTAAATATAAAAAAAGGGATTGAAAAGGCTGGACGTGTTCAAATTACAGAACCTCTTTTTTCAGGAAGAGACAGAATTATAACCACAGGTAATTACGGCTTAGCTGATACAGCAAAAGTATCCGTTCAAAAAACAAATAATCAGGTACAATGAAAAAGGACTTTTTTTATATTTATAAAACACCTTTGCTTGTTATCGCGGTGCTTATTCTCTTCGGGGGAGTGTTTTCATTGATTAAAATAAAAACTTCATTATTTCCGCAAGTAACTTTCCCGAAAATAAAAGTGATTGCCGAAGCCGGACAGCAACCTGTTGATTTAATGGCTGTCAGCGTAACTCGCCCCTTGGAAAATGCAATAAAACAAGTTCCCGATTTGAAATCTTTACGAAGTACTACAAGCCGGGGGAGTTGTGAAATATCTGCTTTTATAGACTGGAAAGTGGACGTAAGTCTCGCACAACAGCAGGTGGAATCTAAAATAAACGAAATAAGAAATCAGCTTCCACAGAACACAAATATTACTGTGGAGAGAATGAATCCATCTATTTTAGCTGTTATGGGATATTCGCTTAATAGTAACAAGCGAAGTGCTATCGAACTTAAACAGCTTGCACTTTACACCATCAAACCTTTCCTATCTCAGGTAGAAGGGGTGAGTGATATAAGAATTATAGGAGGGGAGACGAAAGAGTACTGGGCTATTCTGGATAAAGAAAAAATGTCTCAGCTGGGATTAACTCCATCTATGGTCAATGAGAGCATGAAAAATGCCAATTTTTTGTTGGCAAACGGGTATCTTTCTGATTACAGACTTATGTATCTAACCCTAACAGATGCGCGGATCATGAATCTGCAGCAATTGGGAAATACTGTGATTAAGAATGATGGAAAGCGAATAATTAAGTTGAATGACATCGCCAAAGTAGAAATCCACAAGGCGAAAGAATATATCAAAACGAATGCAAACGGCAAAGAATGTGTATTGATCTCTGTTATTCAACAGCCTAATGCAAATGTATCGGATATTTCTACCAATATGGAAAAACAACTTGAGAAGTTAAAGGTGATTATTCCATCCGATGTGCAGATTAAACCCTATTATGTGCAGGCTGACTTTGTAAACGATAGCATCAGGAGTGTGACCGACTGTTTGTGGATAGGTCTTTTTCTTGCTATCATTGTTGTGATTAGCTTCTTAAAATCATGGAGAGCATGCGTTGCCCTTTTAATTACTATCCCTATTACATTGGGACTGACTTTACTTGTCCTCTACGCTACCGGACAAACCTTTAACATTATGACCTTGGGTGCCATTGCCGCGTCCGTAGGATTGATAATAGATGATGCCATTGTAGTGGTTGAACAGATTTATCGAACGCATGAAGAGAATCCTGAAGAATCTGCCAGGGCGGTTATTCCTAAAGCTGTAAAGTATCTGTTTAAGGCGATGGTAGGTTCTTCTTTAAGTACGATTGTAATCTTTATCCCTTTTTTACTAATGACTGGCGTAGCCGGTGCTTACTTTAAAGTAATGACAAATACCATGATTATTACTTTAATCTGTTCTTTCCTTGCTACGTGGATTTTGTTACCGGTTGTTTATCTGTTCCTTGGAAGCAAAGGAAAATACAAAAAAATAGAAACCCACGAAGTGAAAGAACGAAAATGGGTAGGCTTCTTTATTTCCAGACCTTATTATAGCATTGCTTTTATAGTTGTGATTGTTGCTATGGCCGCCTTTGCTATTCCCAATCTGGAAACTGGATTTCTTCCTGAAATGGATGAAGGAAGTATTGTACTGGATTATGCCTCACCTTCGGGAACAACATTGGAAGAGACAGACAAGATGCTGAATAAAGTAGAACAAATGTTGGTAAAGATACCCGAAGTAGAGACCTATAGCAGACGTACAGGTACTCAGATGGGATTCTTTATTACCGAGCCAAATACAGGAGATTATCTAATTCAACTGAAGAAAAACAGAGATAGGTCCACAGATGAAGTAATAAATGAGATCCGGTCAAAAATTGAATCTACACAACCTGCTTTGCGAATAGACTTTGGTCAGGTAATTGGAGATATGCTTGGAGATTTAATGAGTTCAGTTCAACCTATTGAAGTTAAAATTTTTGGACCAGATCAGGAGGTTATACAGAAATATGCTAAATCTGTGGCTGAAATTGTTAAGAAAACGCCAGGAACGGCTGATGTGTTTGACGGAATTGTTATTGCAGGTCCTTCCATTTCTGTTATCCCAGATCTCCAGAAGCTGGCACAATACAATATTTCTCCGACTGACTTTCAATTTCAATTACAGACAGTTCTGGAAGGGAATGAGGTAGGATCTGTTTTTGATAAACAACAACTTACCCCTATTCGGCTTATTTATAATTCTAGTAATGGCGTTTCGGCTCAAGAAATAGAAAATAGTCAGATATTTCTTCCAAACGGACAGCAAAAGTTATTAAAGGAATTTGCCAGAGTGGAAATAAAATCCGGTTCAAGTGAGATACAACGGGAGGATTTACAGACAATGGGTGTTGTTACTGCACGCCTTGATCAAGGAGATTTGGGAGGAACAATAAAAAAAATACAGCACAACATTCAAAAAAACATCTCTCTGCCAAAAGGATATACAATTACTTATGGAGGAGCTTATGCCCAACAGCAGCAATCATTCAAGGAGTTATTACTGATTCTGGTACTGTCATGTATGCTTGTATTTACAGTAATCTTATTTATGTACAGAGATATAAGAGTAGCTTTAGCTATTTTATTAGTTTCTGTTTTAGGAATATGCGGAAGCTATATTTTGCTTTATATTACGGGCACGCCGCTCAATGTAGGTAGTTATACGGGAATTATTATGATAGTAGGAATTATTGGAGAGAATGCTATTTTCACTTACTTGCAGTATCATGAGAGTTTATTGGTTATAAGTCGAAGGCATGCGCTAATATATGCTATTAGTACGCGTCTGCGCCCCAAACTGATGACAGCAATCGGAGCAGTTATCGCACTTATGCCTTTAGCCATGGGTATAGGTACCGGAGCACAACTCCATCAACCACTGGCAATAGCAGTTATTGGTGGGTTTATTGTGGCTTTGCCTTTGCTCCTTGTTGTGCTGCCAACATTTCTTTATCGGATAAAACCATTACGTTCTTAAATATTCAATCTTTTAATCTATATTTGCTTTCATGAAACTGCTAATCATAGAAGATGAACATGAGCTTTCCCAAGGAATTGCAACCTATTTAACCGCAGAGAACTATCTTTGCGAGCAGGCTTTTACGTTTGGTGAAGCCATGGAAAAGGTTTGCCTTTACTCTTATGATTGCATTTTGCTCGATTTAATGCTACCCGGAGGAGATGGACTGGATGTTCTCACTGAAATAAAAAGGCAGAATAGCCCCGCAGGTGTTATAATTATTTCTGCGAAAGATTCGCTGGATGACAAAGTCCGCGGACTAAAGATTGGTGCGGATGATTATCTTCCCAAGCCTTTTCATCTTCCTGAATTAAGTGTGCGAATCTATGCTTTAATACGTAGACGTCAGTTCTCTAACTGCAATATGCTAACAATCAATAATCTGACAATTGATTTGCTTAATAAGGAGGTAAAAGCGAAAGAGCAGACTATCAATTTGACCAAAACTGAATACGAACTTCTTTTATTCCTGATTGGAAATAGAAATAGGGTAGTGTCAAAAAGCGCTCTTGCCGAACACCTTAGCGGTGATATGGCAGATATGCTCGACAGTCAGAACTTTGTTTACGCTCACATTAAGAATCTCAAAGCCAAACTTGTTGAAGCGGGTTGTCCGGATTATATTAAAAATGTTTATGGAACCGGATACAAATGGATAGAATGAAAAGTCTCCTTCAAAAAAGTCTTGCGAAGTTTACAGCTTGTACGGTAATTATTTTATTACTTGCCACTCCGCTTTTTTATCTTCTTACCAAGCATTTCTATGCGGAAGATATAAGAGAAGTTATTGAGGCTGTCCAATCAGGAGCTTCTCTTCCCAAAACAGACCTTGAACAAGATATCATTGCAGGTATCGCATTACAATTCGGGTTAATTATGGGTGCTTTGTTAGTCTCACTAATCCTGATGGTTAGACTTATTTCTAAACAACTTTGGGCGCCCTTTGATGATACACTGAGACGTATTGAACTCTTTTCTCTTGAAAGTGAAAAGCTCCCTCAATTTACAAATAGCAACATAAAAGAATTTAATAGACTTAATATTGTACTCACTCGTCTGATTGAAAACAATCTACGCAGTTATAAGACGCAAAAAGAGTTTACCGAAAACGCATCACACGAGCTACAGACTCCACTGGCCGTGTTCCAAACCAAGCTTGACTTAATGCTGCAACAACCTGACCTTACTGAGCAACAAGCTGAAATAGTACAAAGCCTTTACGAAGTCTCTGCTCGCCTCACACGCCTTAATAAAAATCTTCTTTTACTTGCAAAAATAGATAACAGGCAATACAAAGAAATGGAACTTATTGATTTAGTTCAGATGATAGAAAAGGTGCTGTCCCTCCTCAGCGGATTTACCCAAGAAATAACGATTCGAGAAGAGATACAAGTAGCATCGCTTTTAGTACAAGCAAATAGGGCTCTTCTGGAAAGTTTGATTAATAATCTGGTGGTGAATGCCGTACGCCACAACATTGCTAACGGAGAGATATCAATTATCATAAAGCCTAATCTGCTAATTATTTCCAATACTTCCTCAGAAGGAATGTTGAATAAAGAATCTGTTTTTGAGCGCTTTCATAATCCTTCAGAAAAAATAAAAGGGAATGGCTTGGGATTGGCTATTGCAAAGGCTATATGTAATCTCCACGGATGGGAAATTGAGTATCAATACAAATCAGAGAGACATGAATTTATTGTTAGTTTCCCCAATTAAAACCCAACACAAAAGTATATTTATTAACCCCTCTTTTTATCATTAATTTCGTCAAGTTGATATAAATTCAAATTCTCTACAAATTTCTCATCTACCTTCGCCTTGTTCAATAATGATAAGGTTATGAAGATACTTTTTATTAGTTTGTTGTTTCTATTACTTCATGTGGTATTTGTTCAGGCGGACAATATTCAAGAAGGGGTGAGTGGAGCTATCTTTCCAAAAGGAGAAGTTGCACTTGAAGATATTAATACTATCAGAAACGATGTGCAGAAAGCATCATTCAGTAATAATCTGTTATTCTATGCACAAACAGATACAGTGAACAATTTACCTTCAAGGGATAACTTTAAAATGAAGCTGGATAGAATAACTTCTTCTCGTGCTTTCCAGATGACTTATATTGGCGTGCCCCTTATTGCTGCAGGATTAATTGTGAAAGGTGAAGACAATCATTTCCGCAGTTTACGCAATGAATATCTACCCTCTTTTCATCTGCATTATGATGACTATCTGCAACTTTTCCCTGCAGTTGCAATGATAGGAATGAAGATTGGTGGTGTAAAAGGAAGGAGTTCATGGGAAAGGATGTTGGTCTCTGATGCTTTTTCAGCTGCCATCATGGCGGCAACTGTAAATGCACTAAAATCATCCACCAAAGTAATGCGGCCTGATGGTTCCAATAATAAATCGTTTCCTTCGGGACATACAGCAACCGCATTTATGGCTGCTACAATGATGCACAAAGAATACGGACTTACCTGCAGCCCATGGTATAGTGTGGGGGCTTATTCTGTAGCTGCCATTACAGGGATTACCCGGGAACTGAATAACAAGCATTGGATGAGTGATGTCATGGTGGGAGCAGGAATAGGTGTTTTATCTACAGAATTTGGATATTATCTGGCAGATCTGCTATTTAAAGATAAAGGAATTACCCGCTCTAACCTTGAGTATAAGTCGATCGATAGGTTTAATAATCCATCTTTCTTTGGGCTTTCTTTAGGTATTGACATTTTACCCGGTAAGTATAAAGTATCCAATGGAGCTTATTTAACAACATCAAGCGGAAGTAATGCCGGATTGGAAGGAGCGTGGTTCATGAATCCATACTTTGGACTAGGAGGGCGCTTTTCTGTTGCCAGTATGCCAGTACTTTTAAATGAAATATCACAAAATGAACCTTTGGATATTCTTTCAGGTTCCGCTGGTACTTATTTTTCTTATCCTATTTCTACAAGATGGTCAGCGGGGAGCAAACTATTAGCAGGATATACACATTTCTCTAAGTGTACGCTTTCTTCTGCAGTAATAGGGAAAACGGGAGGAATTAATCTTGGAACAGGTTGTTCTATGAATTATTTAGTAAAGCAAAACTTTAGTATAAAATTCTTTTTTGATTATAATCTTTTGCCTTCGTTTATTCCAGCAAATAATAGTGCTGGACACTTATTAACTTTTGGGGGATCTACAAATATTGTATTTTAGTCAAGACAACTTATCGCAATCTTAAAATTATATTAGGATAAATAGTTGTATAAAGGAGATTTATGAAATCTTTGCCGACAAAATATTATTTAGACCCGGGTCTCAGTGCTATTTAGACCCGGGTGTAAAGCGTCCTGAGACCCGGGTGTAAATAGGCGTTTGATATATATCATACCGAAATTTATTCAGCAGTTATTTGGAAAACAAAGTCTGTATAAAAATAACCTAGCCAATCTTTATTGGGTCTTGCTGATTTGTTCTTTGTCTTTTGAAGTTGCCTTCTGTGAATTCAGCTCTTCTCTTGGAATAAATAACTCTGGCTTTGGCATTTTATAGACTGAATTACGTAAAAAACTACGGAATGACTTGTAATCAGTAAATTGCTTCTGCTCTTCAACTGATATAATTTCTCCAATACTAATTCTAGGATTCTGTTTACTCTTGTTGAATACCTCATAAGGCATTCTTATCAGGCGTACTCTCCAATTGATAAGTCCCAGAGAGAAAAAGAAAGGAGAATTTTGATCGAAAAAGCGTATTGGCACAATTGGCACCTTTGCCGATTGAATCAACTTTATAACGCTTTCCTGCCATTCCCTGTCTCTTACGCACATTTCACGTAAGCTGAGATCGGAAACAGCTCCGGAAGGGAAGAAGCCCACTGGATGTCCTTCTTGCAGATGAGACAAGGTTCTGCGTATGCCGTTTATATTCTTAGATGTAATGCCTATTTCTGTATTCCCTTTGGGTTTTACTGAGATAAAATTGACATCCATTGCTTTGATAAGAGACAAAATATGGTTCACCATCACTTTATAATCGGGACGGGCGCTTGCCATCAGGTCTATCAGCATAATACCATCCAGTCCGCCATACGGGTGATTTGAGATGGTTATAAACGCACCTTCAGGAAGCTGACTTAATCTTTCTGCATTCCCTATTCTATAGTTAACACCTAAATCATTCAATAAACTTGCAGCAAAAGCAGGGCCGGAACAATTGCACGAGCGCTCGTACAACTTATTTACCCTATCCATTGCAAATAACCGTATAACAAACTTTGCCAAACGGTTTCCGGTTCTCCCTTTAAAAATAGGAGAAATGTTTTCCAGATCGTTTATTTCAATTAATTCCTTTTTCAAAATACAAAAAATATATTAGTTGTTACTAAGCGTTTCTCAGACGCGTTGCTATATTTCCCGATTTAAGAATGAATTTTCTTAAATACCCAATGTCGCTGAAGCATATAATTAAAAAGGACAGAGACTATCAGGTCCGTAATAATACGGCTTATTCCATATTTTATGCCACAGAAAGTTGTAAAGCAGTATGTTCCGGCTGCTTTTAATGCTATGCTGTTTGCTACTACAAGAGCAAACCGTGTAAGTTGCTTAGTAGAAGAATGCTTGTAAACACTGTCTTTTGATTGGAAAGTCCATTTCTTGTTGAGAGAGAAATTAACAATAGCACCAATTATTCCCCCAATGCCAATTGATATAGTATAATGAATGCCCAAAAGCTCGGTACATAAAATCATTATACAATAATCAACAATTCCTCCAAAGAATGAAGAAACCTGAGCTTTAGTGAAGACAAACAGTTTCTCAATCATTCTTTTCTGCTTTCAGTTTCTCCTCTTTTTCAGCAATATCTCTGAGATCTGCCAAATGAAGCAGCTTTTTAGTATCTATAATGTTTGAAACGAGTAGCATAACACAGACTATTAATCCTGAATAGATGATTGAGTCTCTCACAAATACCTCTAATACAAGAATCAGTGAAATGATAATTCTTACCTCTGTAGGGCCAAACAGGCCATTGTCTATGGAGTATTTATCAGTAATTTTATATCTTAGTAAAGTAGTAATCATCTCCCAGCCGTACATTACTACAAAACCAAATCCAAGTAACTCGGCCGGTCCCCCAACATAGATCACGAATCCTAATCCTATGAGTATTGTTGTAAGCCAGTCAACAGTAATGTCAAGAGAGAAGCCGTACCATTTTCTGGGAGTCTTACGATAATATGCAATTCTGCCGTCCAGAGAGTCGCCAAACCAGTTTGTTACAAATCCCAGAACTCCAAGTAATAGGAAATTTACATCAACATAAGTGGCCAGAACAAAACTTGCGGTTGTTATTAAGCTACCAAAAAGTCCGATACCTGTAAGCATATTCGGAGTAATGAAGGAAGGAATGCGTTCAACTAAATATGCAAGCGCTTTTTGTTCCTGATTTTTAAGCAGGTTGGTTCTGTGTCTTCCTTTTGAAATGGTTGATAATATTTCTATAGTTTCTCGGGATAATTTATTTCTCATTTGAATATATTTGAATTACTAAAACGATCTCTGGCTTTTTGCATTTTAAAAATAATGTAAAGTTAGGGAAAAGATTTAAATATTGTGAATTTCAAGTTGTGAAATACTATTAATTCCCATTCTTTACCATTTTATTTTGCGCTTTAATAGTCTTTTACGGACTAAGCTTAGTATGCTCTTTTTTAATTTAATAACCTAGTTACCAATTGTTTAATATGATGTTTTTATCATCTTATAAATAGTGCTTTGCTTATGTTTTGTTTTTCCATGCTTTTCTGAATACCGGAACTTCATAAGCCAGCATCACAATCCATCCTGCAAGGCAGGCAAATGCAACTCCCGACAGTCCGAAATGAGGTGCCAATATATACGCAGCAATGGCTCGGGCTGTAATCTGAAAGAAGGTAGAGTTTAATGTAACTTTTAATTTTCCTATCCCACGAAAATAGCCTTGATATACATTTGTTATGCCAGGCAGGAAATAAAAGAAAGCCATTGTTTGCAGATATGATACTCCCGATTCAATTACTCTGGTTCCTTCATCGCCAACAAATGGATAGATTAACCAATGCGCGCCGAAATAGATGCCTACCATTAGGACTGCACTATAAATAAGTTCTATCTTATAAGATGCAATAAATCCTTTTCTCATTCTGTCTGTTTGTCCGGCTCCCCTGTTTATTGCTAAAAACGTGGTGGCGGAGTTGGCAATGCTTTGTTCAGGAGCAAGTACAAAATCGTCAATGCGATTCACTGCATTGAAAGCTGCTATAGCATGTACGCCAAGTGGATTAACGGCGCCCTGTACAAACAATTTGCCTATATATAAACATGTTTGCTGCATTGCCGAGACTGAACTGTAATTTACGGTATCGCGTAACAATAATCTATCGAATACAAATTCAGAACGCTTGAATTTCAGAATCGGAATTTTTTTCCATACATAATAGATACATAGAAGTGCCGATATTGCTTCTGCTGTTACGGTTGCACAAGCAGCACCTACTACTCCCATTTTAAAGACAACAACAAAAAGAATGTCCATTATTACATTCATGATTGATGAAGTGATCAGGAAGTAAAGCGGAACTTTTGAATTGCCCATACTTCTTAAAGTGGATGCATAGATATTATAGATAAAGGTGAAAATCAGCCCGATAAATATGATCTGAAGAAAATGCGTTGCGTCGTCAATGATTTCGTCTGGAGTATTCATGAATGACAATATGGTGCGGGAGAATATAATGCCAAGAATGATGAGGATTAGTGTAAAAATGCCTCCTGCAATAAACGATGTAGATATTTCACGCTTTAACTTTTTCAGGTCACCCGATCCATAAAACTCGCTCATCAGTACAGACATTCCAAGGCAGATGCCGACTATCATAAATATGATGATGTTCATAATTGGACTTGCTGCTCCAACGGCTGCCAATGCGTTAGGGCCAACGAACCGACCAACGATAATGGAGTCTGCAGCATTATATGTCAATTGAAAGAAATTTCCAAGGATCAGAGGAATGGCAAACCGGATTAGTTGCGGGGAGATTCTGCCGACTGTCATATCGGCTTTATTTTTATTATTCATATTCTATAATTCAATGTCTACTCTCTTCTCGCAAGAAACAGGCAGATCAGAAATTCATTTTCTTTGTAAAGGCTACAAAGGTAGGGCTTTTGATTTTTTTAATGAAAGATGCTCTATCAATAAACTCTTATGAAAATTAAAAAGTAATAAATAGGGGAGGTATAAAAGAAAAAAGCCTGTAAGAATCTTACAGGCTTTTCCTAAAAGTGCGGCTGAAGGGACTCGAACCCCCACGACTCTCGTCACCAGATCCTAAGTCTGGCGCGGCTACCAATTACGCCACAGCCGCATTTGCGGTTGATGTCGCACTTTTGTTTAGCGGTTGCAAAGGTAGGAATAATTTCTTTACTTGCAAATAAAAACGCATTTTTCTTTATTATTCTTTTAAAAAAGTACGCGCACGCTCTATAATTGTATCAATTCCCTTATTGAAATCGCTGGTTGTAATATCTACTTTGATATCTGGATCAATGCCCCATTCTATCTGACTCATATCGGCTGCAAAGTGGGGACTGGACGAGTAACGGACGTTCCAGCCATTAGGCAGTTCAGAGGTAAAAGGAAGACCCGATCCACCTCCCGTTTTATCGCCCATAATAGTAACCAACGGAAGGATGCGCATGCTGTTTACAAAATCGTTTGTTGCACTAAAACTACGTCGGTTAGTCAGCACCACAACTTTCTTTTGCCATCGGATGCTGTTAGACGGTTCCAGATAAATAGGGTAGGGTTCAGAAAAATCATTGTGACCTGTACCTGTTTTATGGCAAATATATCCGGTAAGAACCTTTTCATTGGTAAAGCGTTCGGCAAGTTTGGAAGCGTTGGTGATGGTTCCTCCGCCATTGTTGCGCACATCAATGATTAGTCCGTCACAAATAGCCATGTAGCTCAGCACTTCGTCCAGATTTCCACTTCCTATGCCATCTGAAAAGCTTTCGTAGTAGATGTAACCAATGTTGTCTTTCAGAATTTTGTATTTAATCCCCGCTGCAATGCGATAATCATTACCCAGATAGTTTCTCTGTATGCTGTCGTTGAAATTCATAGGATAATCTTCATACCACTTCCAGTAACGAGCTACATTATTTGCAGAATAAAGATTAACATGACCGTCTTTTAGCTCGGTAAGCATATCTCCCAATACCTCAAACAGCCCTTCATTTGTCATATCCGCACTGATCCTTTTCTGATATTTTGTATGAATGGCATCCCAATCAATCTCTTTGTAGTCTAAAAAGCAATACTGTTCGTCAATAATCTTCCATAATTCTTCAAAATTGCCTTGTGGAGTATTGCTAAAAGTTGCTTCCTCCACACACGAGGAGAGTGATAGTAGCAAGAAACAGAATGTTATGCTGCGGATAATATAATATTTAATATACTCTTTAACTTTCATCTTAATGATTTGCTGTTTACATTCTAATAAGCTCTTACATTTTCCGGAAGCGGATTACCTCTTTTGCTTTTCATTAGGTACAGGTCCTTCACAAATCCTACCATAAATATATGCGAGTAGGTATGAGTCTTTAGCTGATTGACTTTTGATTGCTGAATGTCCCAAAGGTAGCTGAATCTTAGTTTGGAATAGCATATTGGAAAATCCAGCGAGAACATTTGGCGAACGGAAGGTTGACTTTTCAAAGTGGTGAATTTTACCACTCCGTCACTATTGCCCAAAGTGAATATCTCGTAGTAAGACTGCCCGTAGTTTGGAGAAAACATAACACCTACAACAGGAACATTGGCCTGGTAGCGCGCAACCATTTGATAGTTCTTAATCTTAAACCGGTAAATGGCCATGCCTGAAGCTGCAATATTAACATAAACCTTAGCTGATGCAGGATTATTTGAATTCCGGAGGTTATAGACAAAGCCTCCATTCATATCGCTCAATCCTCCGGCCAGTAGTTTCAGGTTCTCATTTATTCGAAATTGATAATGCAAACCATAGTTCCAGTTTACCAGCCCGGCAAAAGTGTTATTGTCTTCTGTGTGATTATGAGTGTAGGAAAGATTTGCCTGGAAAAAATTCTGCAATGATATATGTCCATTAAAGAGCTTGGTCATCCGAATCGTTTCTCTGGCAACCCGCCCCTCAATACCTGTGTATTCCTGAGGGGAAAGGTATGTATCCAGAATATTTGTGTATCCCACACCGTATGTTGTGGAACGAGTGACATATCGGTTGGCCTGCAATGAATCACATTGAGCGGAAATAGTTCCGCTCAGTCCAATCAGAATTATGATTAATGCTGTAATTTTCTTCATCAATCTATTTTGTATTTAGCATCATAGTCTGACCTGCAGACATCTATGATGATTATCAGAATAATTTCATCTGCCCAGTTATCTCATCAATTATGTCGCCTTCACTTTTGTCTTTGTCGGGATCCATATTTTCAGATTCTGTTTCTTCATTATCAGACTCTTCTCTGTCCGGTTCCGGAAAACGCGTTGGCTCCAGCTCATTGATAGTACCAATGGTAAAGGTTGTGATGCGCTTGCCTTTTGCCTTAAAACTTTTAACGGAAATAAACTCATCCGCATCAATTATCAACGGATCGCGGAAACTGTCATTTCCTCCTAATACAACTTCCAGACGGGGATAATATTCATCAGTCAGCAAGATTAGCTTACTCTCCTTATTATCTCCCATATAGTTCTGTTTGCGTGATGAACCTTCAAAGCAAAAACGTTTCAGATAAGGGTAGTTTTGCTGATCGGCATCGTAAAGTGCAGCAGACCATATCTTGTTTGGATCAAACTTCTCAACTATGCTTACATTGTCCTCATAGTGGTTGCTGAGATCGAAGTTCGTGGTATAGAAGTCTCCGTTGTTGAGCACAATAAGAATGCTGTCATCACTTTGGAATTCTCCCAGAAATTCTCCTCTTCCGTCATAGTTCAAACGCAATACGTCACGGTCGAACCATACTTTTCGTCCACCCAGTGTAGAACCTCCTTTTTGCTTTAGTCCTACTTTGTGTACATCATTCTTAGTCAGAATATTACCCATTGACTGGCGCCCTTTGATGGCTATTTCACTGAAATCTTTTTCGAAGATAATTCTTCTGATTCGTGGATTTGGTTTCAGTGTAACTTTAATCACTTCAGCTTCTCCATTAGGATTTGCACTGAAGTAAACTATCCGTGAACCGGGAGTCCCTTGTGTAATATCGTATTCCCTGTCGCGGGTCATGGCGGTTACATTGAATCTTTTGATATAATGAAATCCTTCTTTTCCATCTCTGTAAACAGCATTATAGATGGTACGCTTGTCATTCTTTTTGAAAATGTTCACATAAAGGATGTTCTTGCCCACAAACATCTTGTCAGCCACACGAACAATTCTGTATTTCCCGTCGCGGTAGAAGATAATCACATCATCAATGTCCGAGCAATTAGCAATATACTCGTCTTTTTTTAGTGAGGTTCCAATGAATCCTTCTTCTCTGTTTATATATAATTTCTCATTGGCTTCCACCACTTTTGCGGCCACAATTGTATCAAAGTTCCGAAGTTCTGTTAAACGAGGGAAGTTCTTGCCATATTTATTCTTCAACATAGCATACCAATCAACGGTATACTCTACGATGTTTGCTAAATGTTTATCAATCTCCTCGATCTCGCTTTTCATTTTAGCAATTAGTTCATCAGCTTTATCGGAGTTAAATTTGAGGATACGCCCCATCTTTATTTCCATTAGCCTCAGAATATCTTCTTTTGTCACTTCACGAACAAAAATAGGATAAAATGGAGTTAACCTACTATCAATATGATCACAAGCAGCATCCATTGATTTGGCCTGCTCAAATTCTTTATCTTTATAAATTCGCTCTTCAATGAAGATTTTCTCCAGAGAAGAAAAGTGCAGACTTTCAAGCAACTCTCCCTTGTGGATCAGCAATTCCTGTCTCAGTAAGCTAAGTGTATTATCTACAGACTTTTTCAATACATCACTAACCCTGAGGAAGTGTGGCTTTTGTTCATCAATCACACAACAATTGGGCGAAACACTAACTTCGCAATCTGTAAAAGCATAAAGAGCATCAATTGTTTTATCAGAAGATACTCCCGGAGCCAGATGAACAAGAATTTCTACCTGAGAAGAAGTGTTATCGTCAACTTTCCGAATCTTGATTTTTCCTTTATCAACAGCTTTTAATATAGATTCAATTACAGAAGTGGTATTCTTTCCATAAGGAATCTCTGTAATTGCAAGTGTTTTGTTGTCAATTTTATTAATCTTAGAACGTATTTTTACTGCTCCTCCACGTTCTCCGTCATTGTATCTGGATACGTCAATGGAACCTCCTGTCTGGAAGTCAGGATAAAGCTTGAACTCTTCTCCATGCAGATAAGAGATAGAAGCATCGCACAATTCATTGAAGTTATGCGGTAAAATTTTGGAAGAGAGTCCTACGGCAATACCTTCCACTCCCTGAGCTAAAAGAAGCGGGAACTTTACCGGAAGGGTTATTGGTTCTTTGTTTCGCCCGTCGTAAGATTGTTTCCATTCAGTGGTCTTTGGGTTAAATACCACGTCAAGAGCAAATTTTGAAAGTCGTGCTTCTATATAACGGGGAGCAGCTGCACCATCACCGGTAAGTATATTACCCCAGTTACCCTGGCAGTCTATCAATAAGTCTTTTTGACCCAGCTGAACAAGTGCGTCGCCAATGGAAGCATCCCCGTGAGGGTGAAACTGCATGGTGTGTCCCACAATATTTGCCACTTTGTTGTATCGTCCGTCGTCCAACCGTTTCATCGAGTGAAGAATACGTCGCTGAACCGGTTTTAGTCCATCGTTAATATGGGGCACGGCACGTTCCAGAATTACATAAGAAGCGTAATCCAGGAACCAGCTTTGATACATTCCTGAAAGTTGATGTTTCACGTTGTCGTCCTGAGAACCAACTGGTTTATAGTCAGAATGCTCATTGATAATTGCTAATTCTTCTTCTGTAGTATTCTCTTCTTCCGTGATGTTTTCTTCGGTTGAAGAGGCTTCCTCGTCGTTCAATTCATTTTTATCGATTGTGTCGTCGCTCATAAATGTTATGTTTTCCTCTTTTTCTATGCTGTTTTAACAACAAATTATGTTTTTTACACCTATATGGGATAGATGTGCAGACAAAAATACGAATTTTATTGAAAAAAATCATTTACTTTGCATTTTATTTCTGCTAAGCGAGTTAACAAATAAAACAAAAGATATGGCACAAGAAGATGTTTTTAAGAAAATTGTATCACACTGTAAAGAGTATGGTTATGTATTCCCTTCCAGCGATATTTATGATGGATTAGGAGCGGTGTATGACTACGGTCAGATGGGAGTAGAGTTGAAAAATAACATCAAAAAATACTGGTGGGACAGCATGGTGTTGTTGCACGAGAATATTGTAGGTATTGACTCTGCTATTTTTATGCACCCAACAATTTGGAAGGCTTCAGGTCACGTGGATGCATTTAATGACCCATTGATTGATAATAAAGATTCTAAAAAACGTTATCGTGCTGATGTTCTTATTGAAGATCAGCTGGCTAAATATGATGATAAGATCAATAAAGAGGTAGAAAAGGCACGTAAAAAATTCGGAGAATCGTTTGATGAAGCTGAGTACCGTTCTACAAATGGTCGTGTACTTGATCATCAGGCTAAACGTGATGCTTTGCATGAGAGATTTGCTAAAGCTTTGAATGATAATAATCTGGATGAGCTTCGTCAGATTATTGTTGATGAAGAGATTGCTTGTCCTATCTCAGGTACAAAGAACTGGACGGAAGTTCGTCAGTTTAACTTGATGTTCTCTACAGAGATGGGATCTACCAGTGAAGGTGCATCTAAGATTTATCTTCGTCCTGAAACAGCACAGGGGATCTTTGTTAATTACCTGAATGTACAAAAGACCGGTCGTATGAAAATACCTTTCGGTATTGCTCAGATTGGTAAAGCTTTCCGTAACGAGATTGTTGCCCGTCAGTTTATTTTCCGTATGCGTGAGTTTGAACAGATGGAAATGCAGTTCTTTGTTCGTCCGGGTGAGGAACTTAACTGGTTCAAAACCTGGAAAGAACAACGTTTGAAATGGCACAAAGCTCTTGGATTGGGTGATAAGAAATACCGTTTCCATGATCACGATAAGTTGGCTCACTATGCAAATGCAGCTACTGATATTGAATTTGAAATGCCATTCGGATTTAAAGAAGTGGAAGGTATTCATTCTCGTACAAACTTTGACTTAAGCCAGCACGAAAAATTTTCAGGAAAGAATATTAAATACTTTGATCCGGAATTGAATGAATCATATACTCCGTTTGTAATTGAAACATCTATCGGCGTTGACCGTATGTTCCTTAGTGTAATGTGTTCTTCTTACTGTGAAGAAACTTTAGAAGGAGGCGAAACTCGTGTAGTGCTTAAATTGCCTGCTGCTCTCGCTCCTGTGAAACTAGCTGTATTGCCATTGACAAAGAAAGACGGACTTCCAGAAAAAGCACGTGAGATTATCAATGAATTGAAGTTCCATTTCAATTGCCAATACGATGAAAAGGACTCAATTGGAAAACGTTACCGTCGTCAGGATGCTATTGGTACTCCATACTGTGTTACAGTGGATCATCAAACCCTTGAAGATAATTGCGTAACTATTCGTCATCGTGATACAATGCAGCAGGAACGTGTTGCAATCTCTGAACTTAATAACATAATTGCTGATAAAGTTAGTATCACTAGTCTGTTGAAGACATTGATTTAAAATCATGAATATGAATAAAAAAATAGTTTTACTTCCAGTATTATTGCTGATGATGCTGTTGTCTTTTACTTCTTGTAACGAATCGACAGCAGTCAGCCAATATGATAACTGGCAGCAACGTAATCAGACATATCTTGATTCTCTGCAAAATGTTGTGGACAGCAAGTCAAACCCCAACTTATTTGTAGTTACTGCGATGAGTAATTCAAAGCTTAAGATTTATGCAGAAAAGGTTGCCGGATATGTGGAAACGGGAGGTCGTCCTTTGGATACAGATACAGTACAGGTTTACTATAGAGGGAAGCTGATTAATGGTGAAGTTTTTGATCAGAACTTTAGCGAAACTAATCCTAACCCTAATTTTGATATTCCGTTTAAAACAGCTGTTAATGGTGGTGTTATTGCGGGATGGACAGAAGTTCTTCGCCTGATGAAAAAAGGAGAACGCTGGATGGTTTATATTCCATATCAGTTAGCATATGGAACTGCTGGTAGTGGAGCAATTTTAGGTTATTCAACATTGATATTTGATATGAATCTAGTCAATTACTCGAGCCCGGAACCAAAGTAAAATTAGATATGATATAAATGAAATCCCCGGTCCTTATCAGAAAGGCCGGGGATTTCTATATTTTATAGATCCTTATTTAAGAGAATCATTTCTTCAATGTGCTCTCTTGTATTGCTCAGCCTGGGTACCTTATGCTGACCTCCCAATTTTCCCTTCATCCTAAGCCAGTCAATAAATAACCCTTTGCGGGCTACGATAACTTCCAGTGGCTGAAGTGCAATATCTTTGTAGCGTTTAGCTTCGTAGTCGGAGTTTACCTCTTTGAGTGATGTGTCTAATATGGCAGCAAAATTATCCATGGAATCAGGCTTTTTAGCAAACTCTATCAACCACTGATGGCGGCATTTTGCATTCTGATCCATAAATACTGGCGCTGCTGAGTATTCACAAATCTGAGCTCCGGTTTCAGCACAGGCTTTAGCTAATCCTTTTTCTGCATTATCAATGATTAATTCTTCTCCAAAAGCATTAATAAAATGTTTTGTCCTTCCTGTAATTACAAACTTATACGGGTTCTTAGAGGTAAACTTAACCGTATCACCAATCATATAGCGCCATAAACCGCAAGAAGTGCTGATAACCATTGCGTAGTTCTTATTAAGCTCTACATCTGCCAAACAACAAGCCTTTGGGTTTTCCTCCTGAAGATCATCTAATGAGATGAATTCATAGAAAATGCCATAGTCAATCATTAACAGCATGGCAGGATCTGAAAAATCATTTTGCACACCAAAGAACCCTTCCGATGCATTGTAGGTCTCTACATAATGCATCTTGTCCGATTTGATCAGCTGTTTGTATTGTTCGCGGTAAGGAGCAAAGCTAACACCTCCATGAAAAAAGACTTCCAGGTTTGGCCATATTTCTTCAAGCGACTGTTTGCCTGTGATTTCAAGAACCCGTTTAATAAGAACAAGGAACCAGGAAGGAACTCCCGATAGGTTAGTTACATTCTGATTAATAGTTTCCTGAGCAATCTGTTCTATTTTACTTTCCCATTCACTCATTAGAGCTACCTTTTTGCTGGGAACACGGATCAGATTGGCTAATGGATTAATATTCTGAATTAAGATAGCAGATAAATCACCTACCAGGCCATGCTTCGAATTCAGGTTAGGACTGTGACTTCCTCCTAAAATAAGCCCTTTACCGGAAAAGAACCTGCTTTCAGGATTCATTTTAAAGTATAATGCCACGCAATCTTGTCCTCCACGGTAGTGAATATCTTTCAGCGCTTCTTTGCTTACAGGCAAGAATTTACTTTTATCGTTAGTGGTACCAGATGACTTTGCAAACCATTCGATTTTAGAAGGCCATATCAGATTCTGTTCACCCTTACGTAATCTTTCAACATAAGGTTTAACATCGTCATATGTCTGTATGGGAACCCTTTTTTTAAATTCCTCATAACTATTTATACTACTATAATCATATTTTTCTCCCCATTCTGTGTGAGCGGCTTGGTGAATAAGCCTTTTAAATACTTGTCCTTGGATAGATTCTGCGGCTGTATCATATAAAGCAAGCTCTTTAAGTCGGGGGATAAATAGTTTGCTAATCAGCTTTGTACTGTTCATCCTAATTCAAAAAATTACTAATGTTATGCAAAAATAGCCTTATTTATTAATATTACTCTACATATATTTATTTTTTTTGCTGATTTACATATTACTTCTATTTTTTTCTATCTTTACACTCAGATTAGTAATCTAAATATTTAAGGTATGAGAATAGGTATATTGACTTCAGGAGGTGATTGCCCGGGAATTAATGCTACCATAAGAGGTGTATGCAAAACGGCAATGAATTATTATGGCATGGAGGTGGTTGGCATACACAGTGGCTTTCAGGGATTGCTGACGAACGATGTCGAGATTTTCACAGAGAAGTCAATGTCTGGTCTGCTAAATCAGGGAGGAACAATGTTGGGCACTTCCAGGGAAAAGCCATTTAAGAAGAAGGGAGTTCCGCCAGAAGTGAATAAGCCTGCAATAATGGAACAGAATATTCATCAGCTGGGGCTAGATTGCGTAGTCTGTATAGGAGGAAACGGTACACAGAAAACAGCTGCAAAGATGGCTGCTATGGGGCTTAATGTGGTTTCGGTGCCAAAGACTATTGATAATGACATCTGGGGTACAGATTTTTCTTTTGGTTTTGATTCGGCCGTAAGTATTGCAACCGATGCTATAGACCGGCTTCATTCAACTGCCAGCTCGCATAAACGGGTTATGGTGATAGAGCTAATGGGTCACAAGGCCGGATGGATATCTCTTTATTCCGGTATGGCAGGAGGAGGAGATGTTATTCTGATTCCCGAAATAGAATATAATATAAAAAATATCGGGGAGACGATAATGAATCGTTTGAAGAAAGGAAAGCCATATTCAATTGTGGTGGTGGCCGAAGGTATTAAAACAGATGGCATTAAGAGACCAGCTGAATATATAGCCCGTGAAATTGAATATGAGACTGGAATAGAAACAAGGCAAACTGTATTGGGATATATTCAACGCGGTGGTTCGCCAACCCCTTTTGACAGAAACCTTTCAACCCGTATGGGTGGACATGCTACAGAACTTATTGCTAATGGAGAATTTGGACGAATGATTGCATTGCAAGGCAGTGAGATATCATCCATCCCTTTAAGTGAAGTAGCAGGGAAGCTAAAATTGGTAACGGAAGATCACGATCTTGTTGTTCAGGGAAGAAGGATGGGTGTTTGCTTTGGGTAAATCTTAATTTACTCTGCAGCGATGCTTGCTATTTCCAGTCCTTCCTCTGGAATGATATCACTGTTTTCAGAGGTAATAATTTCTGTTTCGGAAATAATAACTTCGGCAGCTTCTTGTTTGGCCAGATCTGCAGCCTCCACTCTTTTCTTTGCTGCATCAAATACTTCCTGCAGAAAGTTAGGTATGGTCTGAATCTTTTTAAGAGCCATTTTTGCTGCATTTTGCTGTGATTCTTTTTTAGAATATCCAACCCCTGTCCCTGCTGAAAGACCTTCAATAAGTATTTCTGACTGGAATATAGGATTCGCCTCTTTATCAAGGAATTGTTCTATCAGTTCGAAAGAAATTGTAACCTTGTTTTTCTGAGTCCATTCAATCAGCTTTGATTTGAAGTTAACCTCCTTGCGTGCTATTTTCTCCAGATCAATGAAACGTTTCATGATTTTAACTTCCATGAAATACTTGCAAACATCATATCCGCGGTCAATGTAAATAGCGCCTACCAATGCTTCGAATGCATTACCACACATATAACTGTTGTGGGAGGATGTGCGGGTTGAGTATTTTATAAGTTTGTCGAGTCCAATCTGAACAGCTAGTTTATTAAGAGTTTCCCGCTGAACAATCTTAGAACGTGTGTTGGTTAGAAAACCTTCCTTTTTGCCAGTAAATTGTTTGAATACAATATCGGCAACTATGGCATCAAGTATGGCATCGCCTAAGAACTCTAACCGTTCATTATTGAGTGGTCGTCCTTTTTCAGACTTTACAGAAGAAGATTTGTGAAGCAAAGCCTGCTCATAGAGGCTAATGTTGTGCGGATAGAATCCCAGAATAGAATAAAAACGAGAATAAGACTCTCTATCCTTACGGAAAAAGAGCCTTATTCTATCTATTTTATTGTGTAACACGATCTTATTCGCTGTACTTTTTAAAGATAACGCATGCATTGTGTCCACCAAAACCAAAGGTATTAGAGAGTGCTACATTAACTTCACGCTTTTGCGCCTTGTTAAAGGTAAAATTCAGGTTATAATCAATGTTCTCGTCATTGTCTCCATCTTCATGATTGATAGTAGGAGGAATGATTCCATTTTTTATAGCAAGAATACTTGCAATTGCTTCTACAGCACCAGCTGCACCAAGAAGATGGCCGGTCATAGATTTAGTAGAACTGATATTCAGCTTGTAAGCATGTTCGCCAAATACTTCCTTGATTGCTTTTGATTCTGAAAGATCACCTACAGGAGTAGATGTTCCGTGAACATTGATATAATCAATTTCTTCCGGCTTCATTTCAGCATCTTCCAGTGCATTTTTCATCACTAACATAGCTCCCAAACCTTCTGGGTGAGAAGCTGTTAGGTGATAAGCATCTGCTGAAAGACCAGTTCCTACAATCTCGGCGTAAATTTTGGCACCACGTGCTTTCGCATGTTCCAATTCTTCAAGGATGATACATCCACCGCCTTCACCCATTATAAATCCATCGCGGCTTGCGCTGAACGGACGGGAAGCTTTGGTTGCATCTTCGTTTCGTGTAGATAAAGCATGCATTGCATTAAAACCGCCTACTCCAGCTTCAGTAATAGCTGCTTCTGAGCCACCGGTTACAATAACATTTGCTTTATTCAATCGGATATAATTAAAAGCATCAGCTATAGCGTTTGAAGATGTTGCGCAAGCAGATACAGTTGCAAAGTTAGGACCGTGAAAACCATACATAATGGAAATCTGTCCGGCTGCAATATCCGAAATCATTTTAGGTATAAAGAAAGGATTGAACTTTGGGCCATTGGCTTTATTGATAGCGTAATTCTTAACTTCTTCTTCAAAAGTCTGAATACCACCAATACCTGCACCAAAGATAACACCTATTCTGTTTAAATCTTCATTTTCAAGATCAAGCGCTGAATCCGTTACGGCTTGTTTAGCTACAGCAACTGCATACTGTGTGTAAGGATCCATCTTTCTTGCCTCCTTGCGGTCAAGATATTGGGTTACATCAAACCCCTTAACTTCGCAAGCAAACTTAGTTTTAAACAGTGACGTATCAAAATGAGTAATAGGTCCTGCTCCGCTCACACCGTTGATCAAATTTTCCCAAAACTCGGGAACAGTGTTGCCTATAGGAGTAAGAGCACCAAGACCTGTTACTACAACTCTTTTTAATTCCATATTATGAAATCAGAAATTAAGCTTTAGCAGCTTCGATGTAAGTTACAGCGTCACCTACAGTAGCGATTTTTTCTGCTTGATCGTCAGGAATAGAAATACTGAATTCTTTTTCGAATTCCATAATAAGTTCAACAGTATCAAGTGAATCTGCTCCCAGATCATTAGTGAAGCTTGCTTCTAAAGTAACTTCAGATTCTTCAACGCCTAATTTATCAACGATAATCGCCTTTACTCTTGATTCAATTTCAGACATAACTTTAAGTTTTTAATTAATAAATTGAATTATTTTTTTAAATTTGCAGGTGCAAAGGAATGAATATTTATTGTTTCGAGCAAATATTTAACCAACAAAATTCATTTCATTGCACATTTTTCAAGATTCTGTGCATTAATAAGCCGTTTTATGGGTATAAATATAGCTATATTTGGTTCAGGTTCAGGAACGAATGCTGAGAATATTATTCAATATTTTGAAAGCAATCCGTTGATAGAGGTTACTCTTGTTTTATCTAATAGAGCTGATGCCTATATATTGGAAAGAGCAAGGTTGCATCATATACCTTCTGTTGTGTTCGCAAAGTCAGACTTCCAGGATGAAGATAGTCTTTTTGCCTTGCTTTATAAGTATAAAGTTGATTTCGTGGTGCTTGCCGGTTTCCTTTTGCAAATTCCTGTAGCGCTTATTCACGCGTTCCCTAACAAGATTATAAATATTCATCCGGCGTTATTGCCTAAATATGGTGGCAAAGGCATGTATGGCGATCGTGTTCATGAAGCAGTAATTGCTGCGGGTGATAAACTTTCCGGCATTACTATTCATTATATTGATGAACATTACGATTCGGGTAGTATTATCTTTCAAACAACTTGTGATGTGCTTCCTGATGATACACCTCATGATTTGGCTACAAGGGTTCATGCTTTGGAATATAAGTATTTCCCAAGAGTGATTGAAGAGACTATTTATAAAGAATTTAATCTGCCTTCTGAACTTTAGATAATTTGTTACAATAAAATAGTGGTGTGACAAACTTCGTGGAATACTTCTTTTATATGTCTTGGTATAAAATTTGGCACGCCTACTATCAAGCCGTTTCAGAAGGGATGCCCTCGTTACCCCCTCAAAAACAACCTTTTGTTTTTTCATTTTTCAGCCAGCAAACTGTCAATTCCTGATTTATTCTATTTCCTGTTGATTATTAGTATTTTACGTCCTCTATTGTTGCGGGTGACTTCGGTTTCAAAGTACTTGTCCACTTCAGAAGCTGTTACTCTTTTATTTACAGGTATACCATTCTTCTTATAAACATTGGTCAGTACTGCACTTATTTCTGATGCTGTGTATTGCTTTCCTGTTTCTATCAGTTTATGTACGCCACGTGTTACGGCCGGACAATTCTTTAGTTGATGGATGCTTTTCTTTTTCAGTGTGCTGAGCATGGTCGATTCACGGAAATTAATGCTACGTATGTAATCTGCTCCTTTTGAGAGATAGCAGTCAAAAAGCGTGTGATCATAAGGCGACTGGATAATTCTCCTGATTTGTTTCTCATAGTAATCTCTTTTCTGCGGATTCTCCGAGAAACGAAGATGGTTAACCCTATCCAGCTGACGAAGCATTACTTCCGCTTTCCATTTTCTGGTTTTTGCTCGTTGGCGGGCCAGGCGATCAGCATCACTAAATAAATAATCTTTTGGCTGAAAATCGACTGTAAAGTTTGGTACTGCCTTATAAGCATTCAGCAACTTATCTGCATTGGTATAGATTTCCTTAACGCGTTGCTCTTCGTAATAATTAGCAATTTTATACTCATTCTTTGTTCCATCCCCGTTTAGGTAGCGATTTTCGCTCATTCCCAAGAGAGCTTCAAGGTATGCTCCCTTTTCGCCTTCACCTTTTGCTTTTGAATAGAGTTCCTTAATTGTGTCAATAGCCCGAAAGGAACCTTCGAGATACAACCGGGCTTCATTTTCTGTGCGATACTCCAAATCCTCTTTTATGCTGCTGATGTGTGTGATGCTTTTTACCCCGTTGCGGAAACGCCCTACAATCTGGATGGCTTCCGTAGTTGGATCAATGGCCGATTGAGGTGCACCTATCATATCTGAAATGATAATGACATGCGGTTTACGCTTTGACTCTATATCCACAGCAGAATAAAACCGCCCCGTGAAGAAATTGATTAGAGAAAGCTTATCGATAAAGCTACTCGCTTTTCGGCTGAAATTTTTGGAGTGCATATAAGTAAGCTTCTCCATAGCTCCTTCGCTGCAGAAAGTGGTAACCTGTTTTTGTAATTCAAGAGGTAGCTCACAGAATATAGACTCGAATGTATCAATAGAGTTGCAGAACACGCAAATGTTGCCGGGGCATTGATTGATCTCTTCCAGGAATGCTTCCAGAATATTATTAGTTGGCACAACTTTTATTAGCTTATTAAAAGCGAAGTTGGGTGTTATCTGAACAAGAGTGAACCCTTGTTTCTCAAACCGTGGGTCGGAAGCTATTAAAGGAGTTGCAGAAACCATAGCTTTGTTTTTGAACAAAAAGAAGTCATTCATCGGCATCTCTATCGATTCACGAAAATCGATGTCCTGCACTAACTTCTCGCACTCATCAAATAGTAAAAAGAACTCATTATACATGTCGATGTCAAGTTCCTCCAGAGTTTCTTTTAAGCGTTGAAAGCTTTCCGGTGTTACCATAATCTTTCGCCCCGTTTTATGCTTTTGAAGATATTCTTCAATTTTCTGGCCCGAAATGCCGGCATAGACTCCTAGTACCAGATTTTTGTGCTTTTTTACTTTTCCCTCAATTACCGGAACATTGGGCTCTACAATAATTGAATTCCGATTGCACATTAACTCACAGTAGGTGGCTCCGATACCCGTTAGCGTCTTATTAATGATGCATTGTGCGGGTAACATATCTTTCCCGTTGCGCTTTAGTGCGTCAAGTAAACGCTCGTTCTTTTCGATTTTAAGAATAACTTCTCTCACTATTGTGTTTTTCTTTTTAGTAATTAATATTACGCGAATATACGATATTAAAAATAGGAAGTCTATTTATGCTTTATTGTACAAAAGAAAGATATCTTTTGTACAAAAGAATACAATGTTCTGTACAAAACAATGCATTCTTTTGTACAAGGCATTATAAAGTATTCGTTTTGTATTTTTCTTTATTCTTTTATTCTTTCTTAATCTTTGGTTTATTTCTTGTAAGTTATGATTAATATTTGCTTTCTTTACCACTATAAAGCGTATAATTAATTTTTGGATATTGAAATTTAGTTTATTTAAATATTGAGCACAAATATTTAATATAAAAACACCTTTCTTTTCAATTTTTATTCTCTATTTTTGCATTTTAAGACTTTGACCTAGCTCTTAATATAATACTATGAAGAAAATTGGGATTATACTACTTTCTTTTCATCTGCTCTCTAGCTCAGCATATGCTTCGCAATGGATTAGAGTAAACCAGAAAGGTTACCTGTCAGATGATGTTAAGGTTGCTGTATGGCTGACCAATCAATCAGAATCAGTTTCTGAATTTCAGGTTGTGAATGGACTCACCGATAAAATTGTATATAATAGTAAGGTAATTCAAACAAAAGGAGCTCAGGGAGCTTTTACTAATACTTGTCGTCTGAACTTCTCTGATCTCAAACTATCAGGTTTATTTTATATTAAAGCAGGACAGGCAAAATCTCCTTCATTTAAAATAGGTAATGATGTTTATTCATCTGCAGTTGAAGTACCTTTGAAATACATGCGCCAGCAACGCTGCGGATACAATCCTTTCTTAAAAGATTCCTGCCATCGTTATGATGGAAGAATTATCTATCACCCAACCCGTAGCGGCGAAAAGATAGATGCCCGTGGCGGATGGCATGATGCTTCTGATTATCTTCAGTATGTTACTACCTCTGCTAATGCTGTTTATCAGATGCTTTTTGCATACAGTCAATATCCTCAGGCTTTTGCAGATAATTATAATGCTGATGGACTGGCGGGAAGCAATGGAGTGCCCGATGTGCTTGATGAAGCTAAATGGGGACTTGACTGGTTATTAAGAATGAACCCTGATAAGGATTCTTTTTTTAATCAGATTGCAGACGATAGAGATCACTCCTTCTTTAAGTTGCCTTCAAATGATGTTGTTGATTATGGCTGGGGAAAAGGGAAGGAGCGTCCTGTTTATTTCTGTACCGGACAAAAGCAGGGTTTATTTAAACATCAAAACAGAACTACCGGATTAGCTTCCACTGTTGGTAAGTTTGCCTCAGCTTTTTCATTAGGAGCTGATTTGCTGGCTATTTATTATCCTGAATATGCCAAACAATTAAAAGAGAAATCAGTAGATGCATATAATAAAGGTGTAGAATATCCGGGAGTATGTCAAACAGCACCTTGTGGAGCTCCGTATTTTTATGAAGAAGATAACTGGACAGACGATATGCAACTGGCTGCTGCGCAGATTTATAAATCTACCGGTGATAAGAAATTCCTGAAAGATGCAGTTCAATATGGTAGAATGGAACCTGTTACTCCGTGGATGGGAGCCGATTCTGCACGCCATTATCAGTGGTATCCTTTTGTCAATATAGGACATTATCAATTGGCATCTCAAGATAATCCTGCAGTGAACAAGGAGTTTCTCCGCAATCTGAAAAGTGGATTGGAAAGAGTGCGTGAACGCGCTGATAACGATGCTTTTCTAAATGGAGTTCCTTTTATCTGGTGTTCCAATAATCTCACTGTTGCGTTGATTACTCAATGCCATTTATATCGCAGATTAACCGGAAGTACTGAATTTCTTGAAATGGAAACAGCCATGCGCGACTGGTTGTTTGGATGTAATCCCTGGGGTAAGTGTATGATTGTTGGTTTACCCTCTAATGGAGATTATCCTCTATATCCACATTCGGCCTTTACGCAATTGCATCAATACCCTATTGATGGTGGATTAGTTGATGGTCCTGTGTACACGGCAATATTTAAAAGCCTGAAAGGTGTTCATTTAGGCGGAGAAGATAAATATGCCCCTTTTCAATCAGATAAAGTTGTTTATCACGATGATTATGCCGATTATTCCACCAATGAACCAACAATGGATGGAACTGCTTCTCTTTGTTATTATTTAGCCTACCTAACCACTGAATCTCTCCAAAAGGACTCGAATAAGCGAGTCCTTGGAGGGATTATTCAAGGTGATTCTTCAAAGAAAAGAATTGCTCTGGTCTTTACAGGACACGGATTCGCGGATGGAGGCAATATGATTCGTCGGACTTTAAAGAAACAAAACGTAAAAGGATCTTTCTTTTTGAC
>Ga0183099_1000223_pt1 | contig 48842 bp, 42 predicted proteins | sample Biomet1_FD_127788 | JGI IMG/M metagenome (GOLD analysis project Ga0183099, IMG submission 127788) | Microbial communities from bioreactor (seeded with anoxic lake sediment) at LBNL, California, USA - Biofuel metagenome 1 | ecosystem: Engineered > Bioreactor > Anaerobic > Unclassified ... | reverse complement strand
TTACTGGTGTTGTTTTATGCTTGTGTCTGCTTTGTGATGTGAGATTTTCCTGTTTAATAAAACTTTAAAAAGCGCATTATGAAAAAGAAAGTAATTATATCTGCGCTGTTTGCTCTATTTGCTTTATTGGCAACAATAGGGTGTAAAGATGAAACTAATAATCCGAAGGAACTTATTCTGGGTAAATGGGAATTAATTGCATTTGGGAATTCCTGGACCAATATGTATACAGTGGCTCCAACCGGATTTGTTGAGTATTTGCCTGATAATACGATTAAGCATTATTCTTATGAGACTCATAAGTATGATACTGTTATTGATACCTATCATAGATTCTTTATTGCATGTTGGATCTATTTCTCATGAGTATAGATTTTATAAGGATATAATGGAGCTGAGAATCGTAAATGTACTTGCTGAATTTAATAATTTTAGGTACAAACGGGTAAAATAGATTGTTACTGAAAGGCTCGTTTCTTAATTTGAAGAAGGTATTAACTTGTTAAATGTTAATTTTATTGGGACCTGTATTCTCTTTTATTTGCGAAAAGTGCTTTATTTATAGGCATAAGCATGAAAATAGGCTGTTTATTCTGATTATAGAATATAAACATTTCTAATCTCTAAATATTAAATCATGTTATAGAACATACTTTTTTAGCAGAAATATTTGGAGACTTCCCGGAAAGCCGTATCTTTGCAGTGTGTTTTTCATAGTATTAGATTTAAGGTTAACAAAGGTTGGAGTCAGGCGTGACTCCTTTTTTTTTGCCCATACTCCAACTATCATAATTTAACCTCCAACCTTCTTTTCTTTTCGCAATTTCTTCGTACTTTTACCCCCGTAACATTAATAACTAAAGATTATGTTTTCAGGAATCATTGAAGAATCTGCTGAAGTAGTAGCTGTGGTCAAAGACCGCGAAAACCTACACATTACCATGAAGTGCTCGTTCGTTAACGAACTTAAGATAGATCAGAGCGTGTCTCACAACGGTGTTTGCCTTACAGTGGTGAGCAAAACGGACGACACATATACTGTAACTGCCATGAAGGAAACCATTGACCGTTCAAATATTGGTTTGTTTAAGGCAGGAGATAAGGTGAACGTGGAAAGAAGTATGATGATGAACGGTCGTTTAGATGGACACATTGTTCAGGGACATGTGGATCAGACTGCAACTTGTGTGGCTGTTGAAGATGCCGACGGAAGCTGGACGTACACTTTTAAGTATGCTTTTGATAAGGAAATGGCAAAGCGTGGATATATCACAGTAGATAAAGGTTCGGTTACGGTGAATGGTGTGAGCCTCACGGTTTGTAACCCTACAGAAGATACTTTTCAGGTGAATATCATTCCTTATACTTACGAGTATACAAACTTTCATACCTTTAAGGTGGGCACAATAGTTAATCTGGAATTTGATATTATCGGTAAGTACATCAGCCGGATGATTCAATATAAATAATCTCCGGAAGTGGAATAAATAACCTTGTAAAATCCTGGAATGATGAATGATTTTCTAGAGCTGGTCAAATCTCGTCAAAGCGACCGGGCTTACGATACCACTCGTGCCGTGGAGCTGGAGAAACTAGAGCGAATACTCGAAGCTGCCCGCCTGGCTCCTTCGGCCTGCAACGCGCAACCCTGGAAGTTTGTGGTGGTAACTGATAAGGAACTTTCCAATAAAGTGGGAAAAGCCACTTCGGGACTGGGGATGAATAAGTTTGCCAAGGATGCTCCCGTGCATATTCTTGTGGTGGAAGAATCGGCAAATATCACTTCTCTGCTGGGTGGTAAGGTGAAAAATAAGCACTTCCCTCTTATTGATTTGGGAATAGCTGCTGCCCATATTATTCTGGCCGCTGAAAGTGAAGGATTGGGTTCCTGCATTCTGGGCTGGTTTGATGAAAAGGAGATTAAATCGCTCACAGGTATTCCTGCTTCCAAACGGTTGGTATTGGTTATTACCATTGGTTATTCTGCAAAAGCTAAAAGGCAGAAAATGCGTAAGGAGAAAGCAAAAGTTATCTCTTATAATAAGTATTAAAGAGAGTGAGCTTCTTTTTTACTTATAGGTTTACACTAAATGTATTCGTTTTATAAGTACTAGAGAAGATTTTTTTTTAGCTCTAAAGAAAAGTTCTAAAGTCCCTAATAAAAAGTATCGTTTGATGTATATCAAAACTTATTTTCGATATATATCAAACGATACTTTAGATATACATCAAAGTACTACTTAGATGTATATCAAACAAAGAATATTCCGTGGGATCTTTGTTTACTTTCCTATTTTAAATCCAACTTTCACCCCTTTGCATTCGTTGAGCATGGCAGAAATAGACTTAACTGTTTCCTCAGCACCTGTGCTAGAGCTCATTGAAGAAACCAGTTTCATCATTTTGTTTGCATCAAAAAGAAGAGAAGTTGTACCGTTCTGGGCAGCTACGTTTCCGTTTATACTCACTGTTAATTGTTGGTAGTTTAGTACCAATGCACCGTTAACCTTGTTGTATGTGTAGCTACCGGTGAACTTTTGAGTACCTACAGTGTTTACAAACGTTCCTTTGGCGGTGAAGATAAAGTTACTTGAAGCCGGATTAAAACCTGCTTGCTTGCAGTAGCTGTCAAGTTCCTGTTCAATCTTGTCTGTTACCACCTTTGATCCCATTTTGGCAACCACATTATCGCTTTCATAAGCGCATGCAGCTCCTTTGTATTTCCAAACACCTACAATGCTTTGAGGTTTTGTAGCTGTGGCAGCAGCGCCACTTACTTTGTTAACAGCTTCATTAACTGTTTTACTGTTCAATACATCTCCTATAGACTGGGCATTCATTGACCCCGAAAAAAGTAGCATGCTAAATAAGGCTGCTATCAGAATACTGTTTCTTTTCATTTTTTAAATTAATTATTTTCCTAGTTTAAATCCTACTTTCGCACCGTCATATTGGTTAAGTAAGGATGATATTGTTTTTATGCTTGAGTTTGAACTGGTTTTATTTAGGTATGCGAGAAGTTTCATCAGCTTGTTGGCTTCAAAAAGAAGAGAGATGTCGTTACCATTCATTGCTACAGTGGCATTCAGATTCATTAGCTGAAGATAACTCAAAACCAGTGAACCTGTCTTTTTCTCGAAAGTGTAAGTACCCGAATAGCTCTTTTTGCCTACAGAGGTAATAAATGAGCCGTCGTTATTGAATGTAAAGTTACACGCCCCAACCTTTATGCCTGCTTTGGCGCATTGCTTGTTCATCTTATTCTCCAGACTTGAAGTAACAACAGATGCTCCAATTTTCTTTACCACATCTTCGGTTTGGAGAGCACATGCCGTGCCTTTGTATTTCCATGTGCCGTTAATGTCAAGAGCTGCTGTACTGGTTCCGCTTACCGCGTCTACAATTCCACCAAGAGTCTTGCCGTTTAAAATATCACCTATAGACACAGACTGGGCCTTCATTGAGCCCGAAAAAAGTAGCATACTAAATAAGGCTACTGTAAGAATACTGTTCCTTTTCATTTTTACTTCTGATTAAGACTATTATTTATGTTTTCTATATAATCCAGGACTTCCATACGTCCCAGTTTATTTTCTGCAGAGGTGACGAAGTAGGGGGGCAGTTCTTCCCATTCCTCGCGAAGCTTTCTGAGGTAACGGTTAATATTGTCTTTCAGCTTGCCTGAAGTCAGTTTATCCGCTTTGGTGAAGATGATTGAGAACGGAATACCGCTTTCGCCCAGCCACTCCATAAATTCCATATCTATTTTCTGAGGTTCCAGTCTGCTGTCTATCAACAGGAAAAGATTCGTCATCTGTTCCCGTTCAAGGATATAATCCTCAATCAATGTACGTAAGCCCTCTTGTCCGGCTTTACCACGGCGTGCATATCCGTATCCCGGAAGATCGACAATGTACCAATTCTCATTGATGATAAAATGATTGATAAGCATTGTTTTTCCGGGAGTAGCCGAAGTCATGGCCAAGCCTTTGCGTTTGGTCAGCATATTTATCAGACTGGATTTTCCTACGTTGGAGCGTCCTATGAATGCATACTCGGGTAATTTACTATCGGGGCATTTAGATGCTTCAGCATTACTGATAACGAATTCTGCGCTTAAGATTTCCATATTTATTTTTTTAATTTATTTTTTTGAGAAATGAGAAGTAGCCCGGCAAAAGTCAATGCTCCATTGAACATCAGCATTTCGTAGCCGAACTTATATCCGCTATATTTTTCTACTAAAGAACTTATTGCGTAACATATTACCGGCGATGAAACAGCTATATAAGGCACAAGCTTGTCCCGTGGTTGCAGGCGGGTGAACAGCCCGAAAGCAAATAGTCCGAGTAAGGGACCGTAGGTGTAAGATGCAATTGTAAAGATGGCATCAATCACACTCTTATTATTTACTAGTTGAAAGATACAAATGACCAATACCAAAGTAATCGACATTCCTAAGTGCACCTGTCGTCTTTTTCTTGTGGCCACCTCTTCACTGTCTTTTCCTATTTCCAGAATATCCACGCAGAAACTGGTAGTCAGCGAGGTGAGGGCAGAATCCGAACTGCTGAAAGAGGCGGCGATAATTCCGATAGAGAAAAGAATCAGTACGGAAGGGCCGAGGTATCCTTGCGCAGCAAACATGGGAAGAATATCATCCGACAGTGCAGGCAAGGTGAGGTTCATTTTCTGCGCCAGCACCATTAACAGGATGCCTAGGCAAAGAAACAGGAAGTTAACCGGGATGAATGAAAATCCGTAGCAATACATGTTCTTCTGTGCCTCTTTCAGATTCCTGCAACTCAGGTTCTTCTGCATCATATCCTGATCAAGCCCTGTCATTACAATAACGATAAAGATACCACTGAAGAACTGTTTGAAGAAATTTTGCCGGGTGTGCCAGTCATTGAATTCAAAGATCCGGAAATGTTCATTGTTACTGATGGTGGAAACCACACCACCAAAATCCAGATTCAGAATTTTTGCTGTGTGAACAATGATCAAAACCAAAGCAGCCAGCAGGCAGAAGGTGAGTACCGTATCCGTCCAGATAATTGTTTTAATCCCGCTCTTCTTGGTATAAAGCCAGATGAGTAGAACGGTGACCGCGGCAATGCTCCAAAAAGGAATATCCCACTGCCGGAATACATAAGTATAGAGGATGAGACATACCAGATAAAGTTTGGCAGCAGCCCCTATCATGCGTGAAAGCAGAAAGAATGAAGCTCCGGTTTTGTAGGCCCGGCTACCAATGCGCGTACCCAGATAAGTATATATGCTGGTAAGATTCAGTTTATAATATAGAGGAAGGAGTATATGAGCAACAACAAGATAGCCAAAGAAAAATCCAAAGGCGGTTTGCATGTAAGTCATATCAATACCCCGAACCATTCCCGGAACAGAAACAAAAGTCACTCCCGAAATAGAAGCACCAATCATTCCGAACGATACTACATACCATGGCGATTTATTTTCTCCTTTAAAGAAAGCAGCATTGCTGCCCCCTTTTCTTCCCGTGAGGCGGGCTATAATCAGTAGAATTCCGAAATAAAGAACTATGGTCAGTAATATATAATAACTGTTCATAAATTGCAATTTGAATGCGCAAAGGTAGGAATTTATTTTCTATCTTTGCGATGTCAATAGAGAAATGTATATATGAATCAACAATATCCATCGGCTTTGCTTGAGAAAGCAGTAGGGGAATTTGCTAAATTACCGGGTATCGGCAGGAAAACAGCTATGCGACTGGTGCTTCATCTTTTACGTCAGGAATCATCTGCCGTTGAGGCTTTTGGAAACGCCATCACGACACTAAAAAGAGAAGTGAAGTATTGCAATGTGTGTCACAATATTTCTGATACAGATACTTGCCAGATTTGCGCAAATCCGCTGCGGGATGCCTCTACCATCTGTGTGGTGGAGAATATTCGCGATGTGATGGCGGTTGAAGCTACTCAGCAGTTTAGGGGATTGTACCATGTGCTGGGCGGAGTGATCTCACCCATGGATGGCGTTGGCCCCGGGGATCTCCAGATAGAGAGCTTGGTGAAACGAGTAGAAAGTGGAGTGGTGAAGGAAGTGATCCTTGCTTTAAGTTCTACTATGGAAGGAGATACAACCAACTTTTATATATTTCGGAAACTGGCAAAAGCAAATGTTAAGTTGAGCGTTATCGCACGAGGCATTTCCATTGGCGATGAATTGGAGTATACGGACGAAGTCACTCTGGGACGTTCCATTGCCAACCGAACACTATTTACGGGAACAGTATAATTAATAAAAACTAAATGGACAAAAAGATTAAAGCGGTAACCCGCATAATGCAAACACAGTACGGATTTTATATTGGCATAGCTATTCTATTGGTCGTTTTATATCAGTCGGATATAATTCTTGAAGGAGCTTATGCTGCAAATTTTGGAATGCAATATATTTTGGAGACAATTGGTATTCTTACTACCATTGCTCTAGTTCCTTTATCGCTGAAATTATTTAGTGTAAAACTGGCTAAGATTAAAGAATCCGGGGCGGAAGAGTCCTTGCAGCTCTACCAACAGTGGAGTACTGTTCGCCTTATGATTATTGCCTTAGTTACCTATTTGAATATCTTGATTTATTATATGACTCTGAATAGTATCGGAGGACTTTGTGCATTGATAGGTCTTACGGCTTCAGTTTTCTGTCTGCCGGGAGAAAAGAAAATACGTGAAGAATTGAATTTGGTTACAAACAACGAAGAAAATAAAGAAGAAATATGATTATTGCAGTAGACTTTGATGGAACCATTGTGGAACATCAATATCCAAAAATCGGGAATGAAATTCCCTTTGCTATTGAAACCTTGAAGAAACTTCAGGAAGATCAACACAGACTTATTTTGTGGAGTGTTCGTGAAGGACATTTGCTGGAAGAAGCTATTGAATTTTGCCGTGAACGTGGATTAGAGTTTTATGCCGCTAACAAAGATTTCCCTGAAGAGCATGGAAAGGGAAGAGGTTATTCGCGTAAACTGAAAGCAGATCTTTTTATTGATGATCGTAATCTGGGAGGTTTGCCGGATTGGGGAGTGGTTTATCAAATGATAAAGAATGGATCTTATAGATGTGGCGGCTTTGAAAATGTGACTACAAGTAAACCTAAGAGCAAACGCACAAGCAAGAAGAAAAATATCTTTATACGAATAGGGGAAGCAATAGATAATCATAACGGAGACTATTAAAGTGTAATGAAACTGTCGGTAGTCATAGTCAATTATAATGTGAAGTACTTTCTTGAATTGTGCTTGTACTCGTTATATCGTGCTGTAAATGAACTACCGGTAGAGGTCTTTGTGGTTGATAATGCTTCCACGGATGGTTCACTGGAATATTTAACACCTCGTTTCCCAAAGGTAAGCTTTATAGCTAATAAGGAAAACATAGGCTTTGCCCGTGCCAATAATCAGGCTATTGCTCTTTCTCAGGGAGAATATATCTTGTTGCTCAACCCTGATACTGTGGTGGGAGAAAACGTTATAACTGATTGCCTTCACTTTATGGATACTCATCCTGCAACGGGTGGGGCAGGAGTGAAAATGATTACAGGTGACGGTTTTTTTCTGCCTGAAAGCAAAAGAGGACTGCCGGCTCCCATGACTTCCTTATACAAGTTAACTGGGCTCAGTAAGTTGTTTCCTTATTCTTCTCATCTGGGGAAATATCATCTTCGTTATCTTGATGAGAACGAGTGTCATTCTGTTGACGTGCTGGCTGGTGCTTTTATGTTTTTAAGAAAATTATCACTGGATAAATGTGGTTTGCTGGATGAGGATTTCTTTATGTATGGGGAAGATATAGACTTGTCTTACCGAATTGTGAAAGCTGGGTATAAGAATCACTATTTGCCATTTCCTATTATACATTATAAAGGAGAGAGTACAAAGAAAGGATCGTTTAAATATGTACGTGTCTTTTATGAAGCCATGGCGATATTTTTTAGAAAACATTATCCTCACTACAATGTTTTCTTTTCATGCATCGTAAAGATGGGAATCTGCCTTCGGGCATTAATAGCAATGCTGCGCAGAGCTCCGAAGCTATTACTCCATCTTTTTATGAAAGAAAATAATGCTTCAGGACTATGTTTTTTGGTATTGGGCAGTGAAAAAATGATTCATGAAGTTAGAAGCCTATGCAAAAAGAATGGATTAATAGGGCAGCACCGTTATTTTGTAGCAGATGAACAATCAAGATCTCAAGGGCATCTGGAAGTTTTGCATTCAACAAAAGGATTTACGCACATTGTTTATGATGGAGATGCGTATTCTTATGAAAATATTATTCGTTTAATTTCATCTTCTCCTGAGAAAGGATTAGAACTGGGGCTCTACTCTGTGCATACAGGAATATTGGTTACCCCGCAAAATAGTTATCAATGAAACCAACATATCTTAGCAACGAACAAATTTATCTTCGCGCACCGGAACCCGAAGATATTGATGTAATGTATAACATGGAAAATGATCCATCCTCTTGGGATGTAAGTTGTTTTACCGTGCCCTATTCCCGCTATGTTCTCAAACAATATATTCAAGCTTCACAGAGCGATATTTTTGCCGACAAGCAATTGCGCCTCATGATGATTAGTCGTGAGAGCAATCAGGTGGTTGGAACGATTGACCTAACAGACTTTGTTCCTATGCATGGACGGGCAGGAGTGGGGATTGCGGTGAAAAATGAATTCCGCCAACAAGGTTTTGCCCGCCAGGCATTAGAACTACTTATCAGGTATTCTTTTGATTTTCTGCATTTAAGGCAGCTGTATGCGTATGTGTCTGTGAAGAATGAAGCAAGCCGAAAGCTTTTCTGTTCTTGTGGCTTTGCTCAAGTAGGGATTCTGAAAGACTGGCTTCGTGTAAAGAATGGGTACGAAGATGTCTTCTTTATGCAGCTAATAAATCTAGTTTAAAGACGGAGTGATTGGGAAATGTGACCAGGTTTCATATTTCCCGCCTAAATTGCCCAAGGCTTTTTTCCACATATTTTTGATTTCGTCAATCATCAGACAGGGAACGTCTCCTTTTCCTATCATCCAGGTGTTATCTTCAATCTCTTGATTCAGCTGTCCGTCTTGCCACCCGGAATAACCCAGGAAGAAGCGGATTTTACCTTCCAATTGATTACCTTGGAGTACGTAACGTTTTATATCATTGAAATCACCGTTTAGGTAAAGTTCTCCTCCAATAGGAAGAGCACCTTCAACGTCCTTCAGTGTGTGTAAATAAAATAGCGTGTCCGTTCCCATCGGTCCTCCTTTGTAAAGAGGAATGTCTTCTAAGTATTTAAACTCATCCACCACGTCGTTCAGCTTCATAGGTAGCAGCTTATTCATGATAAGCCCCATCGATCCTTCTTTTGTGTGGTCAACAAGAAGGACAACCGAACGACCAAAATTTGAATCACGCAAAAAAGGCTCGGAGATAAGAATCTTTCCCCGGGAAAGAATTGCGTTGTTCGATACAATTTTGAAGTAATCCTGGTTCCTTTCCATCATAATAAAATTGTTATTACATTAAGAGATCGTGGATATTGGCTCCTAATATAATAACAATTTAGTCATTTCAAAGATTTTATCTGTTATTTTTTACTTATTATCTAGGATTATTTTCCTCAAATAATTGCATTCTTTCCTCTAACTGATAATATTGATGCTCTTTTATGAATGAGGTACAAGCTCTTAGTCCTTCCTGGTTGCTACCGGTGGTCACAAGTGATATAGCACTAACGCCATAATACATTAATTCTTTCATCAGCTCTCCACTTTTCATACCCGGATAACCTATTGTGAAGTAAAATCCGTCTGCAACAGGCTCGTTCAGATCCTTGTCGTACACAATATAGAAACCGTGACGCAGAAAGATGTCTTTTAATTTGCGGGCACGTTCGCCATATACACTTACCTCTTTCAGAAAATTGTATTTTCCTTCGTTAGCAGCTTTTAGCATTGCTGCCATAGCATACTGAGCCGAGTGACTGGTTCCCGATGAAAGAGCATATAGTACCCGATGGATAAATACGGTACCGAAAGTTCCTCCTCCATATCGTTTTACAAATCCTGGATAGGCCTTGTGATATAAAGAATCTGAGATGCAGGTCACACCAATCCGCTGACCGGCATAGCTAAAAGCCTTCGATCCCGAGATCAGTAAAATGTAATTATCTGTATAGTGTGCCACGGTTGGTTGGTAAGGAGCTTGGTATGGAACACTCAGATCAGTACGAAAATCCATAGCGAAATAAGCCAGGTCTTCCAGAACAATGATGTCATACTTGGTTGCCAGCTCGCCAATAACTTTTAGCTCTTCCTCTTTAAGGCACACCCAACTAGGATTATTTGGATTAGAATAAATGATAGCTGATATATTCCCCTTACAAAGATAGCTTTCCAGTTTATTGTGTAATTTATCTCCACGAAAATCATATACATCAAACGTTTCATATTTCTGGCCCATTACTGCCAGTTGCTGCTTTTGTACGGGAAATCCTGGGTCAATAAAAAGAATTGTATCTTTTTTCTCGTCGCACTGACCGCACACCAGGAAAGAAGCGTAAGTTCCTTGCATGGAACCAGTAACCGGAACACATCCTTCCGGATTAATATCTATATTAATAAAAGCTTTCACAAAATTAGAAGCCTCTTTTTTCAACTCCGGAAGTCCGTTTATGTCAGGATATAAACTCGCGATTCCATTCTGTAAAGCTTTTATTTCAGCTTCTACTCCCACAGCAGAAGGAGGAAGCCCCGGAACTCCCATCTCCATTTTAATAAATTCCACGCCCGAAAGCTCTTCAGCTTTTGCTGCAATAGCTTTTACTTCACGAATTGTTGCCCTGGATAAGTCGGCAATATGCATTTCATTGATTGCTTCATCAATAAATTTGCAATCGATTGGAGTCTTTTTCATCTTTTCTTATATTGTTTTTCTGTTATCATAATGGTCTTGCAAATATACATAATAATTCTTAGCCCTTTTGTCTTTTTACTTTGCAAAATAATGTGTAGTATAACTCATTCATAATCAGTATTAGTATAAAATAGTTTAAAAATAATTTCTCGAAAGTGTTGCAGAATTGAAAAATTCCTCTACCTTTGCAACCGCAATCGAGAGAGAAAGCAAGATAAAAATGGTGCGTTAGTTCAGTTGGTTAGAATACATGCCTGTCACGCATGGGGTCACGAGTTCGAGTCTCGTACGCACCGCTTTATAAGAAAATAAAAGTTCCGTAAACAGTCTGTTTTCGGAACTTTTATTTTTTATGACAATTTAATACTGCTACTATTCTTTTTCCAAGTATTCTATCTTGAAGATATTGAGGCAGAGGAGAAATATTGATAGCATCAGAGGTCCAATAATTATTCCTAAAAAGCCAAACAATGATAATCCGATGAAAACTCCAAAAAGAGTGATTAAAGGATGCGTGTTTGCCAGTTTCTTTTGGAGAATAAATCGCAATAGATTATCAATGTTTGTAGTGATAATGATTGAATAAGCTCCTAGTCCGATGGCATGCTCCCAGTTGCCTGTCAATGCAAAGTAAGCAACTAATGGAGCCCATATTATTCCAGTTCCTACAATAGGAATAATCGACGCAATACAACTCAGAAAACCAAATAGAATAGGATTGGGTGCTTTAAATATTAAAAAACCAATCGTTGCAACTCCTCCTTGTATTACAGCTACTAGGGGAATACCCAGTGCATTAGCTTTTACTATCAAATTAATTTTTGCCAATATACTCTTTTTATGCGCTTTGGTAAAAGGTAACATTTCATAAAAGAAGGTTTCCATTTTTTGTCCTTCAAGCAGCATAAAAAATAGAACTAAGAGCATTACAAAAATGTTAATACTAAAACCGCTTATATTTCCTAATACATATTTCCCTATTTTGGGTAATAAAGAAGTTATAAATGATATATTGTCCTTATTAAGTATATTATAATTTATTTTTTTGTGTATCAGATCTGCAATATTTTGAATATCTGTGATATATGTTTGAGGATCAAGATTTATATTTTGTAATTTACTAACGAATAGCCAAACTGCCAGCGAAATTGGAATAAGAAAGCACAATGCGGTTTCTATTATCATGAGAGTAGCTGCCAGATAAGTCTTTGTATGTCTCTTCTCAGTTAGGTAAAACATTTGTTTTCTTACCAGGATGTAGATAATTGCTGCTCCCAAAATTCCGGTTAAAACTGGAATTATTTTAATAAATAGAATAGTTCCTAAAACCAAAACAATGGCAACTAGTGAATATTTACAATATTGTTCTTTCGTTTTCATACATTGTAATTTGATATCTTTTAAAAATAAATTGTAGATGAAATTTATCAGTAAATCAACTAATATATGAAAAACAAAAAATGTAGAATAATGTTTTTGATATTATATAACTGAAATTTATATTAATGATAATAGCTTGTAAAGCATCGAATTAAGTCTGATATTTTTAATAATATAGCAATTTGATTATGTTATTTAATTTTGATTTGTTGTTTTACTAGTAACAAGTGATTCTGTAATTAAAATGAGTTGGCTTGACGTTATTTGCCTACCCATACATTCTTAGCTTTTTGCCGAAATTTATTAAAATAAATATGCAGATAGGAATGAAAAATAAAAAAAAGTGATATATTTGTTACGCAATATTAAACTAAATAGTAGAATATGGCATTACAGATACTATAAAATACGACAAATCTGCAAAGAATTATTTGATAATGAAGAGAATATTAGTAACAGGAGGAGCTGGCTTTATTGGCTCCCATTTATGCACTAGATTAATCAATGATGGACATAGTGTTATATGTTTAGATAATTTTTTTACAGGTTCCAGAAGCAATGTATGGCATTTAATGGATAGTTCCCATTTTGAACTTGTCCGCCATGACATTATTAACCCTTATAGTGCAGAAGTAGATGAAATATATAATCTGGCATGTCCTGCTTCTCCCATTCATTATCAATATGATGCTGTTAAAACAGTGAAAACCTCTGTTATGGGGGCTATAAATATGTTGGCTCTGGGCAGACAAGTTGATGCTAAAGTTCTCCAGGCTTCAACCAGTGAAATTTATGGAGATCCCATTATTCACCCTCAGACAGAGAATTATTGGGGCAACGTTAATACTATTGGTATTCGTTCCTGTTATGATGAGGGGAAGCGTTGCGCTGAAACGCTTTTTATGGATTATCACAGACAAAAGAAACTTCGCATAAAAATTATTCGTATATTTAATACTTATGGTCCATTGATGAATAAAAATGATGGTAGGGTGGTATCTAATTTTATAGTTCAGGCTTTAAAGAATGAAGATATAACACTTTATGGAGATGGTAGCCAGACTCGTAGCTTTCAATATGTGGATGATTTGGTTGAAGGGATGGTTCGTATGATGAATACCGATAATAATTTTGTTGGCCCGGTAAATATTGGCAATCCGAATGAATTCACTATCAAGGAACTTGCAGAGAAGATTATAGAACTTATAGGTTCAAAGTCGCAGTTTGTTTACAAACCACTGCCTTCTGATGATCCAAAACAGCGTCAACCGAATATATCTTTAGCAAAAGAAAAACTAAACTGGCAACCTACTATTCAGCTTGAAGAAGGGCTGGCTAAGACAATAGAATATTTTAGAACTATAATTTAAGTATTGTGTTATAATACTTTCACTTCAATAAATACTATAAATGCCTATAAAAGAAATGATGATGGAGATTACCCAATCAGAATATAAAATATTAGTAGTAGATGATGTTTTATCTAATGTGTTACTGCTAAAGGTATTATTAACTAATGAAAAATATAACGTTGTTACTGCCATGAATGGCACTCAGGCGTTAAAGATGGTTGAATCGGAATTGCCCGATTTAATTCTGCTAGATGTGATGATGCCTGATATAAGTGGATTTGAAGTGGCTCAGCAATTGAAGGCAAAACCTGCATGTGCTCAGATACCTATTATATTTCTTACAGCTCTTAACTCGACGGCAGATATTGTGAAAGGTTTCCAAATGGGAGCGAACGATTTTATTTCAAAACCATTTAATAAGGAAGAATTGATTATCCGTGTGATGCATCAAATCTCTTTGATAGCTGCTAAACGAATTATATATAATCAGACTGAAGAGTTAAAACGCACAATTAAAGGACGTGATAAACTTTATTCTGTTATAGCTCATGACCTTCGTTCACCAATGGCTTCTATTAAAATGGTGTTAAATATGTTAATGATTAACTTGCCCGGTGAAAAAATAGGAGAGGAGATGCATGAATTGCTTAACATGGCTAATCAAACCACTGAAGAGCTTTTTTCTTTATTGGATAATCTGCTTAAATGGACAAAAAGTCAGATTGGCCGGTTAAATGTTGTTCCTCAGGATATTGAACTTGTTGGAGTAACAGCTGGTGTTATTGAAATATTTTCTATGGTAGCCGAGCTTAAACAAATAAAGATCAATTTACAAGCTCCTGAACAGGTAGAGGTTCGTGCAGATATTGATATGATAAAGACTGTTATTCGTAATCTGATAAGCAATGCGCTTAAGTTTAGCAATCTGGGAGAAGAAGTAACTGTTGTAGTTGAAGAAAAGGAAGAACAGATAGTTGTCAGCGTTATAGATCATGGACGTGGTATAAAAGAAGAAGACCAGGAGAAGCTGCTCCATGTGGATACACATTTTACTACTTTTGGCACTAAAAATGAAGAAGGATCAGGACTAGGACTCTTGTTATGCCAGGACTTTGTTCGCAAGAATGGTGGGGAACTCTGGTTTAATTCAACATTTGGTGAAGGATCCATCTTCAGTTTTTACCTTCCTAAGATGTCATAATATTGTTACTCCTTCTTTACTGATAGCTCCATAATTACTGGATTATGATCGCTGAAATCAAAAGAAGGAGTGATATATTTTCTTCCGGTCAGTTCTTTAGAATGGAATATGTAGTCGATGCGAAAGAGTCTATGAAGATAGCGGAAAGTCGACTCAAAACCTGAACCGGCACTCTGAAATCCATCCTGTAGTTTCTCTTTTATTTTGTGGTATGAATACGATGCCGGAGTATCATTTAAGTCGCCACATAAAATCATTGCATGTCTGGTGGTATCAATAATATTACATATCAAATCAGTTTGGTCTGCACGTTTTTCTGCATTTACTGCCATTTTTAGCATTATCTGTTTTACAGCCTCTTTTTTCGAATCGTAAAAACCTGCAAGTGTTATTTTTCCCAGTAATCCTCTGGTCTGATTAAAATTAGTTGTTTGCAGGTGACAGTTGAATACACGTATTAGTTTATTATTTACCCAGATGTCTACCCACATGGCACTATTATCTGAAGAGTTAAACCAAATATCAGCATTTTTTTCTATTGGGAATTTACTATAAACAGCCAGATTAAATCCCTCTTTTTTGCTTTTATGAATTGATGCATAGGGGTAATCTTTAAATATATTTGAAATGCTGTCTACATTGAAAAAGGTACTTTCTGAGAACTCCTGTAAGCAGAATACATCTATCTGATACTCTTTCATAAACTCTTTAATCTCTCCCACAGAATATACAGAAGGGTATCCATGGAAACTTTCTACATTAAAGCTGGCTATTTTAATTAATCTGTTGTTTGCTATTGGAAGTTGCTCACTAGAAGGAAACTGATATTTAGCAGAGATATACTCATGATTGGCAGCAACAGCTATAACAGGTATCAATACCCATATTTTCCACCTGAGGCTCCAATATATGAAGATAAGCAGATTGAAAAATAATAAGGGCATCATTCCTAATCCCAAAAGAGGTAATATGAATCCTTGATTCGGATTGTTGTGCGAACAAAGCCCCACAATAATAGTGAATGCTCCAAAAGCAAAAGTAAAAAGGACTGAGATAAAATGAAAATATAAGAAAGTGGCTTTTCTTCCCATCAGTTAGAGATATTTTTTCAGTGTAGCAGTTAAAACTTCCAAAGAAACAGGTTTGGGAATGAACTCATTGCATCCGCAATTCAATGCCTCTTTAATATCATCATTGTATACAAAGGCACTCAAGGCTATAATTGGAACCAGAGGTGATACTTCCCGGATCACACGTGTAGCATCCAGTCCATCCATATTTGGCATTTTTATATCCATCAAAACTAAGTTTGGTTTATATTCTTCAAACATAGTAATAGCTTCTATACCATCATGTGCATGCAATAAGGTAAACTTCTTACCAATCATTACATTTAGTAATTTAAAATTGCTATCATTATCTTCTGCTACCAGAATTGTATGATTATTTTTATCTGGAAGCTGCAGCCCATTATCTGTTGTTGAAGTTTCTTCTTCTGTGAATGATTTATCATTTTCAATTGTCGATATATAAGGATGCGTAAATGTAAACTCTGCACCTTTTCCTATATCAGATTTTGCTTCAATGGTACCTCCCAGTTTTTCAATAATTGATTTACATATAGAGAGACCTAATCCGGTTCCTTGCGCTGTAGTATTTAATTTAGCAAAACGCTCAAAAACATTTTTTGCTTTCTCCTTTGGAAATCCTATTCCCGTATCTTTTACATAACATTCTATAAACTGGTCCTTTAATATGTAACCAAATCGGATACTCCCTTCAGCTGTAAATTTAAGAGCATTCCCTATAAGATTAGAAAATACCTGGATTAATCTGTTCTTGTCACTGTAAATCCATAAATCAGGATCCGAGTTTTCAAAAATAAGACGTACGTTTTCCGGACAGCGAAATCTATGTGCATCAAAAACCTCCTGACACATCACGTTCAAATTGATAGGTTCTTCGGTGAATTCCATTATTCCCGATTCAATTCTCGACAGATCTAGAATCTCATTAATGAGTTGCAGCAATCTACTATTGTTTGCCTCTACAATTTTATAATACTCCATTCTCTCATTAGCATTCTGCGTATCAGCAATCACCCTCGAGAAACCAACAATCGCATTTAGTGGAGTGCGTATTTCATGGCTCATATTTGCCAAAAAAGCAGATTTTAGCATATCAGATTTTTCTGCCTTTTCTTTTGCCATGATTAACTCATCTTCCATCCGTTTCATCTTAGTAATATCAGACTCTAAAGCTATAATTAAAGGAGGCCTGTTACCATTTTCTGCAAGCAATTTCTGTTTGTGAATGATGTGTCTGTTACCTTCATTATCAGAAACTTCTTTATTATATATAAGCGGCTCTTTATTTTTCAGAATAGCTAAATCTTCATTTTTGTATGTAATAGCAGTCTCATCAGAGTGAATGTCGAAATCAGTCTTTCCGATAACATTTGTTGTATTCAAGCCATCATAAGCAATTGAGTTCCGATATATATACTGAAAATCATGTCCTGTGTCTTTCACAGAGATGGCAAGTGGAATATTCTCCAGTACGGTATTCATAATCTGATTTACTTTCTTTATTTGTGCATCGTATCTCATTTGTTCCGAGATATCTCTACCAAAAGTCCAGATAATATCTTCACCCTCGGAATCCCTTATAACATAAGAGAAAAAGTCAAAAGCCAGAATATCTTTCAGATGTGGAAAAGGTTTTTCTACGACATAACGTACTATATCATTAAGGTTAGAAAATTCACTTCGGATGTTCATCCATCGTTTTTTTATATTTTTATTTACCAGCAGAGCATTAATATTAATAGTAGATAAATCCTTTTCATTTGTCAGCAGATAGTGTGTGCGAAATTGCTTATTGGCAAAAATTATTGTGCCATCAGGCTTAAATGCAAATATATCTTCCGAGGCATAATTAACCGCCTTTGTAATATTTCCCAAGCTCTCATCCAGCTTGATAATGTCAGTGATATTCTGACAGTATCCCTCTATACATAATTCGTTTTTGTTTGTTAGTTTGCTGTTAACCAACCCCATTCGTAAAAAGAAAAATTCTTTTTCCCAAAATATACGGTATTCAAAGGTTTCAGTGTTTGTTTTGTTGGAAATGCTGTTAATCCATAGAGTAAAACCGGGACGGTCATCTCTGAATATTATTTCCAGATAATTCTCTAATGAAATAGTTTGTAACTTATCACTATTGGCCATTGCTCCAGAGAACCCTCTATAATTAAAAATCTTTGTTTTAAAATTATAATTCCATTGACAAATCTTTGCAGCCTTTTCAACCTCACGCAGTTCATTATTCGTTTTTTCTAGTTGTAGCTTGATTTTGGTCCTTTTTGTAATGTCTCTGTATTGACACAATACCATCTCTTCATCAAACGGATACATAATACACTTAAAGAAATAGGTCTCGTTACCAAAATTAAGTTCATAATTCTTCGTGGAAACAAACTTATCTTTTACCACCTTATCAAATTCTTCTTTAAAAGGTCTTTTTGTATCTTCAGACAAAAAATCAAAAAAGTTTTCACCAATTAAACTCTTTTTTTTCTTAAAAATCCCTTGATTTGCATGTATCACCATATCCAGACAGATACCTTCATTATTGAATAAAAGCATTGTATCGGCAGTCATTTGCAAGATTTTATCAGAGTATTGTGGGTTGTGTAAAATCCTTTTCATAATTATCTTTCTTTGAAGTTGCTGTCAAAAAATAAGTAACTGATGAACAAATATACAAAAAATAATTAAAATGAAGTAATTTTTATGTGTTATTTATAAAGCTCTATTAGCCTTTTCCCATATCCCATTATTCGTGTTTCTTTTCAAATAGAAAAAGCCTTTAAAAACATTTATATTCATAAAGAGGAAATAATAAGGGATGAATAGAATTTTATTTTTTATTTGTTTTGTAGATAAGTAATATCCCCATATTCCTGATAAATAGAACAAAATCTGAAGAATCAAGATGATCGAATATAAGTTACTGCTTGTTATTATGATCAGTGTTATATTAATCGGGAGCATTAAAAATAGAAATATAGGAGTGACTGACCATCTCAATACTCGGTGTGATACATATTGAAAACTTAATGTTCCATAGTGGAATATATTTAATAAAGAACGTAGTCTCCATATAGATTGTAAGCCACCAGCAGCAATGCGCATCTTCCTCTTTTCTTCCTCTTTCATATCTGTAGAAGCAGATTCAACTGCATAGGCCTTGTCGCAGTATGCAATCTTATACCCCTTTTGTGCAATTCTGAGAGACAAAATAAAATCATCCAGTAAAGTATCCCTTTCCATTGTTTCAAACAAATCCCTACGAATGGCAAACAGTTCGCCTGCAGCGCCCACAGCCGAGTATAATCTGGAATCCAGTGCTTTAAGCGTAGATTCGTACTTCCAGTAAATTCCTTCACCACCACCGGCAGCACCATCTTTCTCCTTAGTAGCAATCCGTTTCTCTCCGGCCACACATCCCACCTTAGGATCTGTAAATTCCGCAACAATATTTCGGACAGCCTCACTGTTTATCATCGTATTCGCATCTGTGAACACAACAATGGGAGAGGAGATAAAACCCATTCCCCTGTTCAGTGCAGCTGTCTTTCCCTGCCGTTCCGGTTGAAACAAAACTGTAACTTCCTTATATACTTTTAATAATTCATTTGTACAGTCATTACTGCCATCCGTTACCCAAACAATTTTTAGCTTATCTGTTGGATAATCCAGTGCAAAGCAGTTATGCATCTTTTCTTTCACTACAGCTTCTTCGTTGAAGGCTGCTATAAAGAGTGTTACCTCTGGCAGGCCTTCTGTTAGTTCTGTTGTTTTTTGTTTCAGGAAGAGTTCCTTAATCTTTACCAATAGGTAAAGCACTATACCATAACCCAGGTAAGTGTAGAATACTACCATTAAACTGAACCAGAAGAGTATTTCTAGGAATTTCATTTTATATTAATGATTTATATATTTCAGTAACTTTTTCAGAAACCAGTTTACTATTAAAACGTTTTTCGATAAGTGTTTTGGCTTCTTTCTCACATCTTTCTTTTAGTAAAGAATCCTTGTAATAGGCAATGTATAGCTCTGCCAGATTTTCAGGGTCGTTATATTTTGCAATTAATCCATTTACTTTATCAGTAATAACTTCTTTTGTTCCATCGGTGGGAGTAATAACCAGTGCTTTTCCCATTGCCATAGCCTCTAGTAGTGCAATAGAAAGCCCTTCCCATAAACTAGGCAGACAGAACACGTTTATTGCATTCAGTAAATCCGGTATATCATTTCTGAAATCAGAAGTTTTGATTATATCTTCCAGAGAATTTTCTTTTATATAATTCATAACTTCTTCCTTTAAATCACCTTCGCCAACAAAAAGTCCCTTTATACTCGAATATTGTTTATGAGCAATCTCGATACTTTTAATGAAATTTATTGGATCTTTCTGTAAAGTAATTCTTCCTATAAAACTCACAATAAAATCATCATCATTGAAGCCAAATTCTTTTCTAATATCTTTGAACGAGTTGTTTGGATTAAATCGTGAAAGATTAATTCCATTTTCAATCACAACAGATTTTCTAAGACCAAAAGTCTGTATTCCAGTCTGTTGATTACTCCCGGAAACGCAAATAACCTTATTACTCATAGTGCAGATTATCTTCTCGCTTCTTACTCTTAAGTAGCTTATAAAGGCTGATTGGTCCTGATGAAAGCTCCATCCGTGAACAGTATAAATCAACGGAATTCCCATTGCTTTTGCAATCAATACCATATTAGAAGCCGCTCTGCTTCCATGAGCATGAACAATCTGGATTTCTTCCTTTTTTATAATTTCACTAATCTGCTTGATAATTCTAAGATCGAAAGGGTGGGAGGTTTCTATTACGTAACATTTCACTCCATTAGCCCTAAAAGTATCAATCATTTGTCCGGTAGTAAATGCTAAAATGATAGGATTTATTGTATCATCAAAACCAGCAACTAAGTCTAGCAGATGTGATTCACCTCCACCAACTTGTCCTTGTCTTATTACCTCTAATATATTTATTGATTGCATTAACTTTTTTCTATTTTATCAGATTAGAGTCTTCGTCTTTGTAATTATTATTTTCCGAGAATAGATTCGTAACATTTTTAAATGCTTTAATCAATCTATTTAAAAAACTTTTAAAGAAAGATCCATCGGCATTTAGCGTGCTATTACCTGTTAGAGCTCTTGCCTTTTTATCGGTTATTAATACTAATTTCCCATATTCTTTTAAAGCATAAGCTAATGAGCCATCTTCCCCTCGGATAATATCCGTTCTGAATCCAATTTTGAGTCCCATTTCAGTATTAAATCCAAAAACCATACCGCGAACACATAATTCAGGGTGCTTAATTGACTGCAATAATAAGTATATATCACGGAGAAGCTCGTAGAAAAACAGACCTAATTTTGAATGATTCTTGTCAGGAATAAAGCTCCAAAGAGAGAATGCACAAGATACACCTGGCTTTCTTAACTTATCTACCATCGTCTGAATATAGTATGGAGGATAAAGAGTATCAGCATCTATACAAATATAATATTTTCCCTTTGCATGATCTAACCCACATTGCCGAGCATGTCCTGGTCCTTTCTTTAACTCATCAAACCATTTTACTCCGAATATATTCAATACCTCAGTTGTTCTATCTGTCGAATTATTATTTATTACAATAATTTCTATTGGAAAATTACAAATATTTTCACTCAAAGACCATAAGCAACTTAGAATTCTTTTTTCTTCGTTATGAGCAATAGCAACAACTGAAACAAGAGGATTCTCGTGCTTCTGTAGGTCTAATTTGTGTTGAATCTCTTTTACTGCATTTTCTGGGATTTCTTCCAAGAGCTTTTCATAAGCTGATAAATACTTTTTATACCAAGACATATAAAGATTATAATTTCTACGATTTATTACTACAATTTGTGTCACTATTCTAAAAGATATTTTATACTGTCTAATATCTCATTAGCACAAATATCAATATTGTATTTTTCACGTGCAAGTTTTTTCCCGTTTTCACCCATTAATCTAGCCTCTTCTTTATGCTCAGAAAGATATGTTATAGCTTTTATCCATTCCGAAGAATCTGAAGAACCTATCTTGATACCTACATGTTCTTTTTCAACATCAATTGGGTGATAATCGTTTGACGATACAATTATAGGTTTACCCATAGCTAAGGCTTCAACTATAGAGGTATGGCCCAAGCAATAATAGGAAGCCTCTTTTTGTAATGGTATTACTACACAAAAGGATTGAGCTGTAAGGTTTATAAGATGGATTGAAGTTTCCTTGTTCCTTGTAACAAATTTTATTTCTATATTCGAATATTTATTTTCTAATTCTGAAAGAAATTCATAATTGTTCTCATAATTTGTTTTATTAGTATATAGTTTAAGATTTAAATTTGTTTGTGAGAAAGCTGATATTAGAACAGGAAAATCGCGATATTCCCTTCCTGTTGAGATAAAATAATCAACTTTGTTTTTGTTTGAAGATATTATTCCATCTAAATACTTAATATCAAGTCCCCAATGTAATTGTTTGAGCTTATCAGGTCTTAAAATACCTGTTGCAGCACCTTCTTCCAGATTTTTTAATGAATGAAAAAATATTCGATCAAAAGCCCGGTATACTAATTTACAGATTATCCTGTTTATAAAGCTATAGTCATCGTGAAAACTAGTATGACTTACTCCTATAATTTTTATTTTTCTACATAAGCCAATATTTTTTAATAATGCCATTCCTAATAAAGGCATAATATAAATATAAGAGCAAAAAAGGATATTGCATTTACTATTTAGTATTAAGCGGGTATTACCAACAATGCCTTTAATACCAGACTTACGAGACATGGACACATGTTTTACCTTATAACCTTTTTTTTCTAATTCAATCATTCCATAGAATGAATGACTAGGAAAAGAACTTGATTTATATTGTTCATATTCAAATTCCTTTCCATAATTAAAATCGAGTATTTTTATTTCAGACATTTTATTCTTTTATAACTGATTCAAATAATTTTATCCATTGCATGCCTATACTTTCCATTTTAAAGCGATTTACAGATTCTATTGCTTTCTGCCCCATTTGGATTCTTTTATTTTCATTACCTATTAGATCAATGATATTTTTTGCTAATAAATTTACATTACCATTATCTACGAGAAAACCATCCTCTCCATTATTAACAATATCTTTTGGACCACATGGACATGCAAATGAAACAACAGGCAATCCGCAAGCCATAGCTTCAGTAATTACTAGGCCAAAGCCTTCATACCGGGAGCTCAAAACAAAAATAGAACTTTCCAGGTATTTATCCATAATGTTATGTACAGAACCATTACAAATAAATGTTTTACTTATTCCTTTTTGAATAGCCAATTGTCTATACTTATCAGTATTTCCTCCTCCATAAATATTTAGTACCCAATCAGGGTGCTGTGCTGTAACTATTTTCCAAGCATCTGCCAGTAAATCAAATCCTTTTTGATAAGTGTAGCGCCCCACTGCAATAACTTTTTTAGAACGGCAATCTGAATATGTATTTATGCTGATTGAAACAGGGTTATATATAACCTGAACATTATCCAATTCTGGCCAGTTAAGTTTGTCTTCTTCACTTAATACTACAAAAGCTGATAAGTGTTTTATTTCTTTCAGTAATTTGTTTATCCAGAAGCGACTGATTGTCTTATTTACGAAATCTGGCAAAAAATTAAAGTTAACTTCTCTATACCCAATTCGTGTAAAATGTATTTCACCAACTTTTTTGCTTCCATCCCGAATATCATTAATGAAATTAATTTCACGGCGCATAGCGGTGACTGTAATCTCAGGTTTTAGTTTAACTAAAAAATCAGTCAGGCGTTGTTTGTATAACCGTTGTTTCCACAAATAGGCAAACATTCTTTTGTAAATAGGTAACGTGTAGAGTATGTCAAAATTTACATGTACATTATGTAAATGTATCTTTTCAGACAATGGAAAATACGATGATCCTTCTCCATCTTCTGTTAAAAGAACATGCACATCATATCCTGCTATATCAGCCATATAATTGGCTTTCATAGTTAGAACCCGTTCCATTCCGGATCCATTCCATATTCCTCCTATTATGTAAACAATCTTAGTGGCCATTGATTCTTAATTTATCAAATACATTATTCCATTGTTTCCCTAGACTCTCCATTCTAAAGCGCTTTACATTTTTACTGGCTTTTTTACCCATTGTCTTTCTAATTTCTTCATTTTCTATCAGATAAACAATTTTTTCTGCCAGTTCTTCAATGTTGCCATTTTCAACAAGTAGTCCATCTTCTTTATCTTTTATAATATCTCTTGGGCCACAAGGACATGTAAAAGACACAGCAGGAACACCGCATGTCATAGCTTCAACTATTACCATTCCAAATCCTTCAAAACGAGAACTTAGAACAAATATTGAACTTTCAGTATATCGTTCTTTAATGTTAAAGTCTGGACCGTTTAAAATACAACTTTTTTTTATCTGACATTCTTTTACCAGTTCAATATATTGTTCTCTATTACCATCTCCATAGATTTGAAGTTCCCAATCTGGATGCTTCTTAGAGACAATGCTCCAAGCTTTTATAAGTAAATCAAAACCCTTTTGAGGAACATATCTTCCTACAGCGATAACTTTCTTTGAAGAACAATCGGATAGTTTATCAGTATTGAATGCAAGAGGATTAGGCATAACAATGACATTGTTTAACTCATTCCATTTAGCCTTGTCTTCATTAGTCAGACATATAAATAATTTTAATTTGTTCAGCTTCCGGATCAATTGTTTCATCCAGATATCTGAAATAAGCTTTTTTATTCTATTACTTTCTCTGCCCTGTAAATCTCTGAAATTATCTTTGTTTATGTGTATCTCTCCAATTTTAATACTTCCATCCTGTATTTGGTTAATGAAATTTATTTCTCTTCGTAACATTGAAACGGTAATATCCGGTTTTAATTCCATTAAGCAACGTGTTAGCTTTCTTTTATATTCATGTTGCTTTTTAAGATATATAAGTGCCTTTTTTGCAAAAGGAAGATGCCACAACTCTTCAAAATCTATATCAAGTTGAATAACTTTGATTTTTGGAGACAGATTATAGTATGGTGGTTTTGATCCTCCATCGGTTAAAATGATGGTAATATCATAGCCCAATACCTCAGCAAAGTAATTAGCCTTTATAGTTAGCACTCTTTCCATGCCTCCTGAAATATAAAGAGAAGGTATACAATAAGCTATTTTTCTTATGGTTGATTTTTGTTTAATCATACATCTTCGCATAAATCAGTTATTTTTTTCATTTGCATTTCCCATGATAGATCTTTAGCAGAATCTCTTATTTCTACGGGAGACACTGTGCAATTATCATAAAAAGTCAAAATCCGGTTTATATCTATCGGAGATTCATCAGCTGGTGCTTTTAATACATAGGGCATACTTTCAAAATCAGTATCTATTTCAGAATAAATAAACGGAATACCCCTAGCTGCATATTCTCTGTTTTTCAAAGTTTTTATATTAGTGATACCACTTCTGTGGCGACCTAAACTAGCAATACCAAAATCTGCTTCTTCAAAAATATCATCAAGAGCTTTACCAAATAATTGACCGTGAAATATAATATATTTCTCTATTCCATATTTTTTGATTATTTCTTTAAAAACAGGCATTTCAGAGTCTTCTCCAACTCCACCTATTATGTGAAAGAAAACATCTCTGCTATTATTCTGTTTATAATATTCTCCAATGCCAGCCATTACACGATCAAATCCGTGCCAGTAATGTACTTCAGCTACTCCAATAAGATTGAAAGGAGACGGATTTTTACGCAAAGTCTTTTTTATTGGTATTGTATTGAAATCTATTCCATTTGATATTTTTATTGTTTGCGTTCCAAAGATAGAATCGTAATCAGAAAATGTGCTTATCCGGAATAATCTTTTTGCTAATGAACTGCGGAATAACTGATCTATCTTTAGTTCCATTTGTTCTTTGTATGAGAATCCTTTATATTCCTGATCGTAGGGATAGGTAGGAATTTCCATTATAACTTTTAGTCCTTTTCTTTTTAATTTTTGAAAAAAATGAATTGTAAAAGGATTTGCGTTGTGATCAGAACGCATATACACCAATTTGATATCTTGTTTTATAATATAATTATAAATGGAATTGTAGCAGATTCGTTTTTTTAATGAAGCTAATTTCCCACAACCAAAATCTTTCAGTATTTCATCATTGATCATTCTACAGCGGTGTCCATTAGGTTGCACGTCATAGTGACACAAGTCTACCTGATGTCCGACATCACGCAAACCTTTCACTTGATTGAATATTTTTTTGCTAATTCCACTAAATTCAGAAAAGCCATGAAATACAAGGAATAGAATTTTCATTTTTTTATATATCAGTTAATGATCTAATGTAAAATGCGAAAATAAATTTCTTGTTTCCACAAACAACTTGTAAGAAGAATTTTAGGCAATTCACCTGAGTAGTAAATACCATCAGGAGAAATTGCTTTCATATAGATGCTTACAGATTGAGCTTTTGCTTTATGTTCTTCTTTATTCATTGAAAAATAGCAAACATCTTTCCATGGAAGCTTTATCGCTTCTTTAAAAGGCATTGTATACCAGAACCAGACACAATAGGCGTAGAGCTTTGTAGATGTGCTTTTTATTATATTTTTTATTATTAGATGGGCTTGTACATGATCATTCCATCCATCCATTAAGTGGGGGACATAAATGGCATCTGCATTTGCCTTATTTAATATTTCTCTAAGTCTTGTAATTTCTGGATCTTTGCTATTAACATTGCCATCTATAAAGTTTAGAAAATATATATTTTCTTCTTTTATACCTAAAACTATAGCTGATTTCTTCGTTAAATTTCGTCTTATATCTTTCAGATTCTCTTTTTTTATAGATTTAGCACTTTCACAATTTTCCCCACCTGTCAGCATTATTAGAGATACATTGCATCCACCTTTAGTAAGATGAGAAATTAAACCACCACATCCTAAAGCTTCATCATCTGGATGTGGAGAAATAATAATAACATTCCTTGATAGCTTTTGCTTCTGCCCCCATATCAAGGCTAATATCCTTAAAAGACTATTTCGAAAGTAACGATATATATACCTGATTGTATCCATATTTTTTTTATTTTAAAGAAACAAAAAGTTGTTCCCATTTTTTCATAATTTCATCGGCATTATATTTCTTAACATTGGAGTGCCCAGCTTGTCCCATTTCTTTTCTAATATTTTCATGTTCTATAAGAAAGCATATTTTTTCAGCCATTCGTTGTGCATCTCCATCTGTCACTAAAAATCCATCTATCCCGTCCCTAATAATGTTGCGTGGTCCGCTAGGACAGTCATAAGCTATGCAAGGAAGTCCACATGCCATTGCTTCTATCAACACCATGCCAAATCCTTCATAACGAGAGGTCATTACACAAAAAGAACTATTGGTATATTCTTTACAAATATCAGGGGATGATGGCTTAAATAAAATAGAATCAGACAGCCTTTTTTCTTTAGCAACATTGATAAGACTCTTTTTTAATGTGCCTTCTCCATAAATTTCCAATATCCAATCCGAATGTTTTTTTATCACTTCACTCCAAACGTTAATTAGCCGGTCATGACCTTTTTCTATTTCAAAACGTCCTACACTTATTATTTTCTTATTTGTATTGATACTGGTAATTTGAGGATAAAAAGGTAGTGAATTAGGTATTACAATTGAATTTCTTACTTTGGACCATTCTAAAGCGTCATCGTCGGTTAATACAACAAGTGCATTAAACTTTTTGACAGCCTTTTCTAATTTATTGCCCCAGATTTTTCCAACGAATCTGTAGAGAATATTTTTTCTCATCATTGATTCGAAGTTACGAATATTGTTTCTTGTAGTATGTGCTTCCGCTATTTTTTTGCTGCCATCTTTAATTGATGTTATAAAATCGATATCTCTTCCAAGTGTGGAAATTGTAAAATCAGGACGTATTCTCATTAATTGAGTTAATAGCTCTTTTTTATATTTCCTCATTAATTTAAAATAAATAAAGCCTCTTACAAAAAAAAAATGATTATACTGCTGTCCAAACATAATGTCGAGGTTGACAAGATGTATCTTAGGTGATAATGCGAATTTGGGTGTTTCTTTACCTTGCGAATCAGTAATAATATATACATCATATCCCAGATTGTCAGCAAAATAGTTAGCTTTTTCAGTAATAACTCTATCTGCACCTCCAACGGTGGTTAAAGCTGTATATATATATGCTATCTTCATTAGTCTTAAATATTTTTTGTATTATACAAAGATATGCTTTTTTTTGTATTTTCCTCATAAATATTTTTATGTACACTCAAATAATGAACATCGATCGTGAATCTATGTTAAGAATGCATTTAGGTTATACGTATGTTAGTATAATATTAAGGATTTAGTTATATTTGTTTTTAAAAACCTTTAAAATGAAAGTTGCAATTGTTACATCGGGAATTCTACCTGTTCCTCCTGTTAAAGGAGGAGCTGTTGAAAATTTGGTGAATTTTTATTTAGATTGTAATGAAACACAAAGTACAAATATTGAGTTTACTGTATATAGTGTTTTTGATAAAGAAATCTATAATAGTAAATTTCAAGAATATAAGAAAACAAAGTTTGTTTTTATAAAAATGCATACTTTTGTTTCAAAATTGAAGCAGCTTTTATTTAAATGCATTAAACGTGATTTACACTACCATCATTCTTGGGAATATTTTGCATCAAAAGTTTCTAAAAAAATAAGGCATGTAAAGTTTGATGTAATTGTAGTTGAGAATCGTCCGGGGTTTGTTTTCTTATTATCAAAATATTCTGATGCAAAATTAATACTTCATTTGCATAATGATATGTTGAATAAAGATACTAAAAATGCTTCTGAAATGCTTAAATTATATACAAAGGTACTTACTGTTTCTAAGTATATAAAAGAGAGAGTAGATACCATTATGCCAACTGATAAAGTTCAGGTGGTATATAATGGTATTGATCTGAAAAAGTTTAAGAATCCTCTTCATTCAGAAATTAATCGTAAGTACTTTAATTTATCTGAAGATGATTTTGTAGTGATCTTTACTGGTAGAATTGAGCCCGTAAAAGGGGTGAAAGAATTGCTTAATGCTTTTTCTTTATTGGTTGATTATGAAAAGGTGAAACTCTTAATAGTAGGAGGAGGAAATGGCAATATTAATGAAGGTGACTTCTTTTCAGAAATGAATGAATTAGCTTCTTTAATGCCAGAAAAAGTTATCTTTACCGGTTTTCAATCGTATGATAAAGTGCCGGCTATATTACATCTCTGTGATATTGCAGTTGTTCCTTCAATTTGGGAGGAACCTCTTTCATTAACTTCTTTAGAAAGTATGGCTGTAGGATTACCACTAGTGGTAACTAGATCTGGTGGACTTCCAGAGGCTGTTGATGATAAATGCGCTATAATTTTAGATAATGACTTTCATTTGGCACAGAATATAGCTAAAAATATTCTGGTTTTATATAATGATCAAAAATTGAAAGAGGAAATGTCTAAACATGCAAGAGAACGTTCTGCTTTGTTTTCTAAAGAAAAATATTGTGAGTCTTTTTTTATTTTTTTGAATAAGCTGTAATGTTTTAAATATTTAATTAAGAAATCTATTCGCTATGAAAATATTTTTATTATTTATTTAAATTATTGTTTTTGTGTTGATAATTTGAATATAAGAATAATTGTATTTAACTTTACAGCCTGATAAATATTTTCTTATCATCTCTCTTCTGTGTATTATTGATAACAATTGTTTTTTATGCATGAATTTTTTGTTGTTTATGAACAAATCAATATATTTAGTTAATAAGTGGTTAAAATACATAATTCTGTTTGTAGGTGTTTTTTTATTATTGTTCTTAATAATCTTCATATCTTCAATAAATTATAACTATGAAGGCGATTTTAGTAATAGCTTTAATAAGCAGTTAAAAAAAGAGATTAGAACTGCAATGGTTATTGTTCCTCATGAAGATGATGAAATAAATGTAGCAGGAACTATGATTAAAACTTTAACAGATAGTAAATGTAAAGTTTTTGTTATGTTTACCAATAGTGGGGATCAGATTAGTGCAAAACAAAGAATTCCCGAGGCCATAAAATCATGTAAAATGCTCGGAGTAAATGAAGATAATATTATTTTTCTTGGGTATCCTGATGGGTGGAATAAAACTAAATTTGGCCATATTTATCAAGCTCCTGATAGTGTTGTTCTTGCTTCCAGTAATGGATTTCGTAAAACCTCTGGCATAGTTACGCATCCTGACTATTCAACAAAAAAATATGGGCATCCTTCAGATTATTCCCGGGCAAATTTTTTGCGGAACATTATTGATGTTATTCTTGACTATAAACCAGAACTAATATTTTGTGTAGGATTTGATTCTCATCCGGATCATAGAGCAGCTTCTTTGTTATTTGAAGAGGCAATGAGTGTAATTTTGAAAGGAAGTAGTAATTATTTTCCTGATATTTATAAAGGGTTTGCATATAATACGGCTTGGACTGCTGAGCCGGACTTTTATGAGTTAAACATGAAATCTACAGCAAAACCAGAAAAATATATACTAAACAAAAACTATGAAACGGATAAGCCACAGTGTAATTGGAAAGACAGAGTACGTTTTCCTGTTCCTAATGAAGTTTTAACTCATTCATTATTTACAAATATTATTTATAAATCTTTGATTCAAAATGAATCACAAAAGCCGTCTGTAATAACTAATGCATCGAAAATTATTAATTCAGATAAAGTGTTTTGGGCGAGATCAACCAGAAGCCTTACATACAAAAGTATAATATCAGCTACCAGTGGAAATATATCTTATTTAAATGATTTTAAGATGTTTGACTGTTCCGATATTTCTAATAGAGTTTTAGTTACATTTAATAATTATTTATGGACACCCGATAGTTTTGATTTGAAAAAGGAGTTGACTATAAAATTTCCTCAGCCTGAAGATATTTGTAAGGTCTCTTTATATGATGATTTTGACTTAGGTAATAACATACTTGCAGGCACATTGACTTTTAGTAATGGTGAAACTGTAAAGGTTGGCGCTTTACATCCGAATGGAAGCGAAACATATATCTCTTTCCCATTAAAGAAAAATGTTACATCTTTATCATTTAGGATAAATACATTTGAGGGCTCTAGGCCTGGACTAACAGAAATAGAGGTGTATAATAATCTGTGTAAAAATAAAATTCCTCATCTGATAAAATTATATAATAAGGAAAACGATGATTTTATGTATAGATACTTTGTACATGGTCAGAGTGTAATACCTTTGGGGGTATATCAATATCCCACATCGTTGAGCTATAGAATAAGAATAATAAAAAAAAATGATAAGGATGTACATATATTGGGCGATAAACTTTACCTTGAAAATGGTTTTAAATCATGTAAACTAAGAGCAGAATTGAGAGATAATCCAAAAATTTATGATGAGATTGAAATTGTTAATTTTAATTTTTTAGATATATTGAGTTATAATATTTTGAGTTCAACGGAGCATTTTTATTTTAAGTGCTACAATAAATTGAGCAAATTTATATATTGATTTTTTTAATGTAATCTGTTTATTCTCGATCAAAAATATATATTATATAATGAATATAGCAATAATATTGCCTGGTATATTACCTGTTCCTTCTCTTAAGGGAGGTGCTGTTGAAACATTGATAGATTATCTTATTGAGTATAATGAACTTAATCCGGAACACGAAATAACAATTTTTGGGGGTTTTGACAAAGTACTTACAAATTTAGATTTTTCTCATTATAAACATACTCACTTTAACTTGTTAAATCAGAAGTCCTATTTTACAAAATTAGATAGATTGTTATTTAAAATATTTAAATGGGAAAAATATTATAATTATTATTTGGACTATTTTGCATATAATGCTAGTAAAGGAATAGGCTCTAGTAATTTTGATATGGTGATTGTTGAAAATCGCCCTGGTTTTATTTTACCAATATCCATGTGTACAAGTGCTAAAATTGTTCTTCATTTACACAATGATACATTATCTAAAGATACAAAAGAAGCAACTGCTATTGTTAATGCTTGCTCCGAAATATTAACAGTGTCTAATTACCTAAAAAAAAGAGTGTCTTCTATAGCACCTACTGATAAGGTTAATGTTGTGTATAATGGGATAGATCTGGAACGCTTTTTAAATCCAGAATCTTCAGGAATGTCCAGAGCTGATTGGAGATTGTCTGATGATGATTTTGTTGTTGTATTTACAGGGAGAATCACTCCAATTAAAGGTGTTAGAGAATTATTACAAGCATTCATGCTTTTATCTGGGTATCCTAAAATTAAGCTTCTTTTAGTGGGAGGAAGTTTTAATGATGCAAGTAGGGAAAGTGAATTTATGACAGAAATGCGCCAAATATCGTCTCGTAATGGTAGTCAAATTCTATTTACGGGATTTCAGCCATATGAGAAAATTCCTTCAATATTAAGTCTCTGTGATATATCTGTCATTCCTTCAATTTGTGAGGATGCATTAACATTGACTTCTTTAGAAGATATGGCTATAGGATTGCCTCTTGTTGTAACCCGATCTGGAGGTATACCTGAAGCTGTCGATGAGAAATGTGCTATTATTATTGATAAAGATAACGAATTACCATCAAATCTTGCAGAAGCTATTCTATCTCTGTATAATAACGTGGAAAAAAGACTTCAAATGTCTATGCATGCAAAGAAACGTTCTGCATTATTTGATAAAGAAAAATATGCAGCTGATTTTTTTAAATATATTTCTGAGTATTAGTCTTAAAGTGTTCAATAATCTTTCTTCTTTTTCCATTTTATTTTTCAAATAGCTTATTAAAAGCGGAAAAGCGGTTCATAAAATGTCTCATCCCTGGTGCAAAAATGATTAATAATATCCAATATACAATAATGAATGGAATAACTAAAGTTGCAGTATATAATACTAACTGGGATATGGCTTTTGTAGGCTGGAAAGGAAGTAGAGGTGCTAATAAACTAAATATTATAAAAGTAAAAATAAAAATCACATAATATTTAATTGTTCCTTTCCAATACTCTTTTATTGGTAGTTTCAATCCTTGAAATAAATAGTAGGGTTTCCATAAAATAATAATAAGGCATGTACTTGATATTTTTCCTAATAAAATACCTATTATACCCCATTGAAAAGCCGTTGAAAAGGTGACACCGATATTAATAATAGCTTCAGCCCAAGCAGACCAAGTATCGGAAAAACGGCCTAGTGCTTGATTATATGTATCAACAATTCCTCTTGTTTGCAAAATAAATAAATTAATTAATAGCAGAATGAGTATGGTGTGATTCATTATATATCCTTTTCCTAACCACCAACAGATAAATGGTTCAATAAGGTGATACAATGAAAATGTTATAACTCCGGCAATAAAGTAACGTATAGACATTAATTCCCAGAAGACTTTCATTGTGTTTTTTTTATTACCCTCGGCAACTAGATTTCCAACGCCTGCACTTATGCCATCTAGTAAAATATTTATCAGAACAACAAGCTTGTTGAGTATCATTGTGTAATTCCCATAAATGGCAACCATTTTTAAAGAAACAAAAGCAAAAATCATTATTTCATCACTCTTTGTAAGAATGAATTCCTTTATTTTCTGTATGAATATTTGTTTTGTGTAGGTTATTACCTGAGGATATTTTTTGAGTAGCAATTTGCCACTAGCAACATTTGTTTTTAGCCAGGGATATTCTTTGTCAATTTTCCAATTTAAGATAATGCAGATTATTATTCCGAATAGGAATTCAATAGAAATCCATAAATATAGATTTTTATAAGTGTATGCCAGTATAATTTGTACAATAGTTTTAATTATGCCAGCTGTTTGAAAATATGCTGATACAATGTAATTCTTTTGATCAGCACTTAGTAATATTTCTCTGTAATTAATAAAATACCCAATTAAGGAGGAGCCTAAATAAGAAAAAAAGGCAAAATAGATAATCACCATATTAAATGAGGTATTCTTAAAAATTAATGGAAAGAAAAGAGAAATAGCTATTCCAGCTAGACCAATAATTATGCCAATCTTTCTGTATAGGTAACCAAATACAGACATAATCTCCATTATCTTGTCTTGGCTTTTTTCTTGAATTGGTTTGAATAGAAAGAAACTAATACACGTTCCTATTCCAAGTTCAGCCAAGTTTAAAAGGGCTAAGATGTTTAGAAGCGTACCTGTCAGCCCAATAAAATTATCTCCCAGACAATTTAGAAATATTTTTCTTGAAAAGAAAGAAAAAAACAATGTAAGGAAATAGAAAATAATTCCAACCCTAGCATTTAGTATGCTTTTCTGAAATCGAGTATTTGCCATTATTTATTTTGGTAATTAGAGAATAGACTTTCCCAATGCATTATGATATTTTTAGTTCCAAATTCTTTCGAATATTTTAATGCAGATTGCTCCGTGCTTATTAAATCTGTATTTTGAGTTATTATTTTCATTTTTTTAGCAAGATCTGCAATATTTTCATTCTCAAAGAAAATTCCAACACCTCTGTTTTCGAGTAACTCTTTGGTTACAGGAAGATAGGATGATATTATTGGAAGTCCATAAGACATGGCTTCTACCAGAACCAGCCCGAATCCTTCCCATCGTGAACTTAGCACATACACGCTGGCCGATTCATAATGTTTTTCCACTTCTTTGGTAAACGGATAAAGAGTAACTCTTTTTTCTAAATGATACTTACAGATCAGCGAACGAAGCATATCTTCCTCTGGTCCTTCGCCAACGATGTCTAAAGTCCAGTCTTTGTTTTGTTTTGAAAAAATGGCAAAAGCTTCAATCAATATATCAAACCCTTTATGTAAAGGAGAAAAACGTCCCACAGCTAAGAACTTTTTATGTTCAGGAGAGCCTTTTCCTTTTGGCTCTATTGTTAAAGGGTTGTATATTGCTTCTGTATGCACATTCAACTCTTTTTGGAATTTTTCCTGATCATACTTTGAAAGAACTATAATTTTATCAAGCTCTGGCATTAAGTGTTTAAACTGATTTTTTTGTTTTCCTACATAAGATTTCTTTATGGAAAAAAATGCATCATAAGAATTGTGCATCCAGCCAATAGTTTTAGCCTTAATCTGTTTTTGAATACTTGCCAGATGAAATGACAGGAAAACATGTACACCGACAACTACATTGTAGCTCTCTTGATTCAATGTTTTAATCAGTATAGAACGTTGAGTATATGGAAAAGAACTGTATCCATACCATTTTGAGAAGAGCTTATTTTGCGGTAGTATAGTTTTGTACAATAAACTGTATGCCTTACATGGAATATTTTCGTATAAAGGAATCTTGGGATATTGCAAGTTTATGTAATGGATGTTGGTCGAGTTTAACCCATACATAGTTGTGTCATTTAATGATGGATCATCTAATGTTAATATAGTTATATCATGGTCTTTAGATAGTGATTTGGCAAGTACTGCTAATACTCGCTGAACACCTCCAAATGTAAAAATACTATCGCAATAAAAACATATTTTCATATAGATAAATCTCTTTTTATATTGGTTTTAGTTGATATCTTCCTTGTATCATAAGCAAATATAGCATAATCTTTTTAATAGGAAAGAATTAATTTTGTGCATTTTAAAAATTGAATTGTTGCAAACATTTAAAATGTTAAAGCAAGAAAGTTAAGAAAAAGATTTTGTGAATCCTCTTTATATATTCTTTTATACAATTAAACAATGGATTTACCTCTCACTCTTCTCAAACCCACTAACTCCAATCCGTTTCTTCATCTTAGTAGAAGCCCGAAAATTAACACTCTTCACCTCAATACTTTCGGCACGATGAGGCTCTTCAGGATTAAAGTCCTCACGAAACTGAGCCGAAAGCCGAAAGGAACCATAATCAGTGATGGAAACAGTGTATCCATTGCTTAAAGCTTTTTCAATAGCATTGAATGTTTTGGCAATGGCCTGTTCTATTTCAGACCTTTGCGGCATATTGCTTCCGGCGATGTATTCTGCAAGTGCCTTGGTGTCTAGCTGTTCGCGACTTTTCACTATGGGGTGTACGCCACCTTTTTTCTTTACGTCTTTACTCAGATTATCGTTTATCTCCTTGAATTTATATGGAATGCCCATGGTAATTAATGTTTTATTGGTTTATGGTTTCTGCAAACATCTAGATGTTTGGTTTTAATCATGTACATGTTTGGTGGTAAACATGTACATGATTGGGTTGATGTCTCGTTTTGTTTTTACTAATTCATTTAGTAATCTTTTCTAATAGCTCTATATGTTTGAATAATAGTATATTATCTTATTTCGGTATATCTATTGGTGGCAGCAGTGGCAGGAAAAAAGAGTTTTTTTCTGTTTCAAAAATATTTTTTTTGAGAATTCCGCAAATCGCAGAATTTTAAAAATTTAATTTTCAGAACGGCAAAAATGTTATTTTTCCTGCCACTCCTGCCACCAAACGGACGATCTATTCTTTTAGAACAACAAGATAAACAGTGTATCCATTTATCCTTTTCCATTGAAAACCAAGTGATTTCAGATTTTTACCCAGCTTGTTTATCATCTTCTTACTAGTAGCAATCCCCGTCTTTCTCTTAATATAATCCGCCAATTTCGCAGCAGAAAGGTAAATTCCTTCCTCTTCACCTTCCGGTTTACGATAGTATTCATAGAACAATTCCATGTCAGCATCCGTTTCCATGTAGTGCTGATTGTGCTTTTCTACAATGTCATTCTCTTCCGTATTGAAATAATAACGGAAACCTTTCAGAATCATGTTCCATGCCTGAGCATAAAGCTGCTTGTAGTCTATCGTGAAGTCAAAGTTGATGGGGCCGGTTACTTCATTACACAAATATCGGCGGCTACCGGTGTAATCTCTCAGAATATCCAGGTGATTGGTGGTGCCGAAGAATGAGGCATGCCGCACGAAATTTCGGGGAGGACGGTCCGGCGAAGTGCGGATATTGATGTTGAACGTGGTGAATAGTTCCTTTACCGTCTCCTGATCATAGCGCTGAACGGTATCCAGCTCATCAATATTCAGAATGGCACCTGTGCTCAGTTTCATGCGGGTGGCATTCGGATTATTGGAAAATACGTTGGCATCGAAATGACTCTTCCGCCATTCGGGAGGCAACAACCTTTCCGGCCAGGTGGATTTTCCCATACCGTGTTTGCCGCCTATCAATACCAGAATCTGGTGATTGATCACACGGTCATTCACCAAAGTAGCCACTAAGGCTACAAACCATTTGCGGAAGCACCATTCAAAGTACTCGGGATCTTTGGTGGGTACGGTGGCTGCCACATCGGCAATATAGTCGTGTCCGTCCCATTCGGTGAAAGGAACAAAAATAAAATCCTTGAAAGGGTGATGGGAGGGGGTGATCTCGGAATCGACCATAGCCTTTACATCATTAAGGGTACAGTTTATTCCTTCTTTATGTGCGCGTATGTAAATGGTGTTGAGGTGATGGTCACGAAGTTCTGTCCATTCATGGCTCGACTGATCGGCATAGCGAAATTCAATACCTTCCAGAATCACATTGCGGCGAAGCATAAAGTTACGCTTGATAAACCTTTCGAGCATGCGTGTCTCTTTCTCCACTTTTGTCAGTCCGCTGTCAGCACCCACGGCATCCTCATACTCTTTATACTTAATGCGGATGGTGAGACGAAGGTCATCGGGGGTAAAATGTTCTGTGGTGCAGCGTTGGAGTGCCAGTTTGGCGGTTTCACCTTCCGGAATACCTGCCAGGCAACAAAAGTATGCCAAACCGTACACAAACTGCGACCGGTTATCTTCCTTGAATGACTCCACATTGAGCGCATTTGAGTAAGCACGGTCAAAAGCTCTTTTTATTTCAGTATCCCGCTGTTCGCCCACCGGCAGATGCTCAAAGGAAACAGGCTCTCCCTCCATGTTTCGGAGTAGCTTTGTTGTTTTCTTCTCGAAATCTTTTTTGGTAGCTATCAGGAATACTTCTGCTTCGGGGTTGAAAAACAGTTCGGGATCGTAAGTGGCTGAGGTTAACTGTACCAGTGAGCGAGCATTTTTCTTAAAATCTACTTGCAGGCAGGATTCATAATAGAGGCTTACCACAGCCAGTGCCTGTTCATGGAACCGGGAAATCTCTTCATTTGTCTGAGGCATTGAACTGTCTGGCTGTGAAACCGGTGCAAGGATTGTTACGCTTGTACCTTCTGTGGTGAGGAAAGCAGCCAGTGTATTGGGCTCTTTGGCAGCTTTATCACGTAAAATGGCTGCCTGAAGGGAATCCATTTTACCGCTATTCAACTGAACAATACCGTTATACTGCTCCATGTTGGTTTTTGTCCGTCCGCCTTTAAAGGTGGCTGCAAAGGTAAAGGCGGGAAGTTGTTCCCATGCTTTGGCAGAGTGGGGGGCTTCGTCACGGATACCATCTACCAGAGTGGCGTATTTTAAACTTTTGAAAGAATTTATTACTTCTTCAATAAGAATATTTTCCACAAATGTGGGGCGTCCTTTGTTTCCGCCAGTGTATAAAGATAAGTTCATAGTATTAGTCTATTTTGATTTTTATAACCACAAAGATTATTTACAAGCAAAATGCGTGCCAAGAATGTGCGATTTCGATGTTTATTAGCAATTAAGTGATTTATTTTGCTAATTTGCTTCAGAATAAAGCAGAAAATGTAACTTTGGAGAGAATACACAAAAACACTCAAATGAAATCATTTATTCAATTATCTGTAGCCATTTTATTCTTATTTACGGCTACAAGTTTTTCAAAGGGCACTGATCAGAGCGGTAAGAAGAATTCTGTTTCCGCAAGTTATGTTTTACTCAACGGACAAGCTGTGCAAAAAGGAAACCCTGTTGATGCAGATGGGAACATTCACAAGTTTAAAACTCCTTTACTTTATTTGTTGCGCACTAATTCAAAATCCCCAAAAGGAACCATATTGTTACTTCCCGGAGGAGGATATGATGTTTTGAAGATGAAGAGCGAGGGCAAGATGACGGCTAAATTTCTTAATGCGGAGAATTTTGATGTTGCCATTCTTGAATACCATGTTGCATCTGGTTTGCAAACCCGCGACCTTGCTTTGACTGATGCCTTGAAAGCATTCCGGCTATTGAAGAAAAATCGTAAATCTCTTGGCTTGTCTGATGATAGGTTGGCTGTCATGGGATTCTCATCGGGAGGTCACCTGGCTGCACGGACAGTTCAACGGCTTGATGAAAAGGAACAGCCCAATGATTTGATTCTTGTCTCTCCTTCATATATGAATGAAACAATTACAGGAACTGTTTATCCTGCGGTGTTGCCGCCAGTGAAATTATCTGCCAGACTGCTTGCAATAATTTCAGCTAACGAAGATAAAAAAATGATAGCCAGCTGTGAGGAATATTCTAAAACATGGAAAGGGTATGATGGCTCGGCAACTTTCCAGTTGTTGACCGACAGTGCTTATCTGTCTGATAAGGATATGAATCCAATGGACAAAAAGATAAAATTGTCTCGGATACTTAAAACTTTCCTTGAGACGAAACCTGAAGTACAGGTAGCCGGAATAAATCCTGCCACTGTTCCGGTAGCGGGATATAATCCCAAACGCCATGCCGAGAAACTGGCTCTGATTGCAAAGGATAAGTTTGATTTGATAATGATTGGTAACTCAATTACCAACAATTTTGAGAAGCCTCAATATCAGTCTGTATGGAATCAGTTCTTTGCCCCACGCAAAGCGGTGAACCTAGGTTTTAGTGGTTACCGTACTGAAAATCTTATCTGGAATATTCAGAATGACGAGCTCGAAGGGCAATCTCCGAAGGTGGCTGTACTGGAAATAGGCACTAATAATATTGATGAGAAGCATTACCCAACCCGTCACACTGCCGGTCAGCTTGCCGGAGGCATAGAGGCTGTTGTTAAGTTGATGCGTGAAAAATTACCTGATACAAAAATTATATTACTTCGTTGTTTCCCTGGTTGCTACGGTGGTCCCAATCCTACTTCGCATCGTTTGATTCTTGAACGTGCTTCTGATATAGTGTCTAAGATTGCCGACGGAAAGCATGTTTTCTATTGCGATGTGAACCACGTGTTTCTCAATATGGATGGATCAATTAATCATGAAATGATGGGCGATTGGTTACATCCAACTCCTGCAGGAGCAAAAGCCTGGGCACAGGCTATGGAACCTCTGCTTTCAGAGCTGATGGGCGACAAATCACTGGATACTGATATTCCTCAGAACACGGCGATTGTACCTAAGACAAAACTTGAAAATGATAGTTACGATTGGTGGACCCGCCATTCAGATGTGCTCAGCATAAAGGATTCCATTAACCCTGAGATAGTTCTTATAGGTAATTCTATAACTCATTTCTGGGGTGGCCTGCCACAACTGAAATATGCTAACGGACAACTCAGAATTCCTAATGGACCAAAGACCTGGGATTCCTTATTTGGCCCATATCGTGTGCTGAATCTTGGCTTTGGCTGGGATCGTACGCAAAATGTTCTGTGGCGACTTGATCATGGCGAGCTTGATGGGCTTCATCCACGCACGGTTATTATCCATATAGGTACAAATAATACCAGTGAGACGGCTAATGCCCGTATGAACACTGCGCCTGAAATTGTTGAGGGCATCCGTGCTATTTGTATGCGTGTCCGTTCAAAAGTGCCTGGTGCAAAAATTGTTCTCATGTCTGTATTCCCACGTGAACAAAGCGCCACACATCCACGAAGGATTCTGATAAACGAGATTAACCGGAATCTTGAAATCTTTGCTAAAGAGAATAATATCACTCTCTTAAACATCGGTCCCAAAATGCTGTCAGCTGATGGTACACTATCCAAAGACATTGCTCCCGATTTTTGCCACCCAACGGAGATGGGTTATCAAATTTGGGCGGATGCCATAAAGCCATTTATCAGTGAACCATGAGATTGAAATGAAACAAAAAAAATCCCGTCTGAATTTCAGGCGGGATTTTTTTTATGATAAGAACGTTTTTATTTTACCGGAATCTTTTCTATTCTCTTTTGATGGCGACCGCCTTCAAAATCGGTTGAAAAGAATTCTGTCATGATTTGGTCGGCTACCTCAGTAGTGATAAAGCGACCTGGCATTACCAGAATATTAGCATTGTTATGCTGACGGGCAAGATGAGAGATTTCCGGAGTCCAGCAAAGTGCTGCACGGATTCCCTGATGTTTATTGAGCGTCATGTTAATTCCATTGCCACTGCCGCAGATAGCTATCCCCGGATAACATTCACCGTCTTCAACGGCTGATGCCAGCGGATGAGCAAAATCTGCATAGTCACAACTGTCTGTTGTATACGTTCCAAAGTCTTTGTACGCCCAACCTTTGGCTTCAAGCCAGCTCTTAACGAACTGTTTCAATTCAAAACCTGCGTGATCAGAGCAAATACCAATAGTTTTCATTTTTATCTGTTTACTGTTTATGTTACGTTTATAACATTGTCTTAACCTGGTTGTACACGTTCTGTGCAGTGAAACCAAGTTTTTCGTCAAGAACTTTGTAAGAAGCAGAGAATCCGAATGATTCCAGACCAAATACCTTACCGTTGGCTCCGGCTAGACCTTCAAGGTTAACAGGAAGACCTGCTGTAAGACCAAATACTTTGGCTGCGGCTGGGATGATTGATTCCTGATATTCTTTGCTCTGGCTACGGAACAGTCCTTCAGATGGAACAGATACAATGCGAAGTTTAACGCCATCTTTGCGAAGCAACTCTGCTCCGGCAACTAATGTGGAAACTTCTGATCCGGAAGCGATAAGAACTACATCTGGGTTTTCATCGGCTCCGGCAACAATATATGCACCTTTCGCTGCGTCGGCGTAGTTTGTTCCTGCTGGAAGATTAACGATGTTCTGACGAGAGAAGATCAATCCTGTTGGGGTTGAAGTATTTTCCATTGCAAGTTTCCATGCTTCTGTAGTTTCTTCAGCATCAGCCGGACGAAGTACCAACATTGAATTGTGTCCGCTGTGGTTTTTAAGTTTCTCCATCAAACGAATCTGAGCTTCTTGTTCTACTGGTTCGTGAGTAGGACCATCTTCACCAACGCGGAATGCATCGTGTGTCCAGATGAACTTAACAGGAACTTCCATCAAAGCAGCCATACGTACAGCTGGTTTCATGTAGTCAGAGAATACAAAGAATGTTCCACAAGCTGGGATAACACCACCGTGAAGAGCCATACCGATGCAAACACATGCCATAGTTAACTCAGCAACACCTGCCTGTAAGAAAGCACCACTGAAATCGTCTTTTGTAAAGGCGTGAGTTTTCTTTAAGAATCCGTCAGTCTTATCAGAGTTTGATAAGTCGGCAGATGCACAGATCATGTTTTCTACCTGAGTAGCCAATGCACCAAGGACAGTAGCAGAAGCACCACGAGTAGCATCACCTGCTTTTTGCTTGATACCAGCCCAGTCTACTTTAGGAGCTTTGCCAGAGAAGAATAGTTCCAGTTTGGCAGCTAGTTCAGGGTTAGCTTTAGCCCATTCTGCTTTAGCAGCATATTTGGCAGCTACGATCTTTTTCAGTTCGGCAGCGCGTTTTGCATAAAGCTCTGCAACTTCAGGGAATATTTTGAAAGCATCTTTAGGATCACCTCCTAAGTTTTTAATTGTTTCGTCGTAAGAAGCACCGCTGGCACTCAATGGCTGACCATGAGTAGAGCATTTGCGTTCAAAGCTATCGTGTTCGGCTGTAACGGCGCCTTTACCCATAATGGTTTTACCAATGATGATTGTAGGACGTTCTTTTTCTGCTTTAGCAGCAATAAGAGCTTTACGGATTTCATCAGGATCATTACCATTAATCTTAATAACATTCCAGTTCCATGCTTCATATTTCTTTGCAGCGTCTTCACTAGTCACGGCATTGGTGCCTGTGGAAAGCTGAATATCATTGGAGTCATAAAACATGATCAGGTTGTCCAATCCAAGGTGTCCGGCCAAACGACCTGCTCCCTGAGAAATTTCTTCCTGAATACCTCCGTCGGAAATGAAAGTATAGATAGTTTGTCCCATTACCTCGTTGAAACGGGCTTTGAGGAATTTTGCAGCGATAGCGGCACCTACTGCGTAAGTATGACCTTGTCCGAGTGGACCTGATGTATTCTCAACGCCACGCATTACGTCTACTTCAGGATGGCCCGGAGTAGGACTTCCCCATTGACGGAACTGTGACAGTTCATCCAGTGTATATTTGCCCGTAAGAGCTAAAATAGAATACAACATGGGAGACATGTGTCCTGGGTCAAGAAAAAAGCGATCACGACCTTCCCAACGTGGATTTTCGGGATCGTATTCAAGAAATTCGGAGAAAAGGACGTTCACGAAGTCTGCACCTCCCATGGCACCACCCGGATGACCCGAGTTTGCTTTTTCTACCATAGAAGCTGCTAAAATACGCACATTATCGGCTGCGCGATTCATTAGTTTACTATCGTTCATAAATATTAATTCATTAAGTTTCCTGCAAAGATAATGGTTTGTGACTAATAATCTGTTAGGAAAGAGTGTTTTTTTAATCTGGTTAAAACGGTAAGAAACGAGGCAGGAAGGGAAGTTTATAAGGTAAAATACAATAAGTAATTTGCCTGAAAGACGTTAAGTCGCCTACTCCCTTTTCCTGCCTCGTTTATGAAGATTTGTTAGCTGAACAATTCTTTTTCTGTCAATTGTCCTACTTTAATATATTGTTCATATATAGCTTCATATGCTTTTGCATTTTCAGCATTTGGATGGTATTCGTTAGCAAATCCTGAGCCCATTGCCTTTTGTGCTTCTTCCACTTTGCCGTAAACACCGGCAGCGGTAGCGGCAAACATGGCAGCACCTAATGCACAAGCTTGTTCTGTTTTGCAGACTTTGATTGGCATGTTAAGAACGTCAGACAGTGTTTGCATTACGAATGGTGATTTCAAAGAAATACCTCCGATACCAATTACAGCATCAATTTGTACGCCTTCACTGCGGAAACGGTCAACAATGGCTTTAGAACCAAATGCTGTTGCTTCAACCAATGCGCGGAAGATACGTGGAGCTGAGCTGCCCAAAGTAAGTCCGGTGATTGTTCCTTTCAACATCTGGTTAGCATCAGGAGTACGGCGACCGTTCATCCAGTCTGTTGCAATAACTGTGCTTTCACTGATAGGAATCAGTTCAGCTTCTTTTGTTAATGCAGGGATAATCTGGCTACATGCTTCGTCAACCAACTTAGCTTTTGTTGCTTCGTCAATCAGTTTGCTGTTGCCAACAATCTGTTTGATTGGGAATTCAAGTACTCGTTTGAACCATGCGTATACATCACCGAAAGCTGATTGTCCGGCTTCCAGACCTACATAGCCAGGGATTACTGAACCGTCAACCTGTCCGCAGATACCCTTGATCAGCTTATCACCCATTTCCTCGTAAGAAGAAACCATGATATCACAAGTTGATGTTCCGATAATACGTACAAGTGTGCGAGGTGTTACACCTGATCCTACAGCTCCCATGTGGCAGTCAAATGCTCCACCGGCAACAACAACTTTAGTTGTAAGGCCAAGGCGTTTTGCCCATTCTTCTGTAAGGTGACCAACTACTTCATCAGCAGTTTTTGTTTCAGTGAAGAGGCGATCACGAAGACCAGCTAAAACAGGATCAAGCGCTACAAGGAAGTCTTCAGCTGGAAGTCCGCCCCATTTCTCATGCCACATAGCTTTATGTCCTTCAGCACAACGACTTCTTACGATGTCTTTTGATTTTGTTACACCTGTAAGAATAGCTGGAAGCCATTCGCAGTGTTCCACGATAGAATAAGCGTTCTTACGAACCGACTCATCTTCACGAAGCACGTGCAAAGCCTTTGCCCAAAACCATTCAGAAGAGTAAATTCCTCCTTCGTAAGCAGAATAGTCAATCTTCCATTCCTTGCAAAGTTTGTTAATCTCAGCAGCTTCTTTTACTGCTGTGTGATCTTTCCAAAGTACGAACATTGCATTTGGGTTCTCTGCAAATTCAGGAAGTAAAGATAGGGGAGTACCTGCTGCATCTGTAAATACAGGAGTACTACCGGTTGTGTCAAAAGCAATACCAACAACTTGTTCTGCTGTTCCTGCAGGACATTTTGCCAGTGATTCCTTTACTGTAGCTTCCAGTACTTCAATATAATCGAGCGGGTGCTGACGATATTGATTATTTGCAGGATCGCAATATTTACCTTCTGTCCAGCGAGGATAGTATTTTACGGCTGTAGCCAATTCTTCCCCGGTCAGTGCATCAACGATGATGGCACGAGCAGAATCACTACCGTAATCTAATCCTATAACATATTTCTTTTCCATAGCTGTTTGTTATGATAAAGCTTTGTTTAACAGGTAATAAATTTCATTTGTACGCAATTCTTTCTTGAAGTTGCTGATAGTTGTGTCTTTATCAATAACAACCATTTCGATACCTGCCATTTCAGCATAGTCTTCCATATATTCCTGAGTCAATGCGAAAGAGAAGCTTGTGTGGTGTGTTCCACCTGCAAGGATCCATGCGTGAGCGCCAACTTCGAAGCTTGGTTGTGGAATCCACAATGCAGAAGCAACTGGTAATTTTGGAAGTGGCTTAGACTTGATAACGTCTACCTGGTTTACAATCATGCGGAAACGGTTACCCATATCTACTACTGTAGCAGCAACTCCGGTTCCTTCGTGAGTAGTAAATACCAAACGAGCAGGATCTGCTTTGCCACCGATACCTAATGGATGAACTTCCAATTTTGGTTTTGCATCAGCGATAAGTGGACAAACCTCCAGCATGTGTGCCTGAAGAATAGCGCTGTTTGCTCCGTCGAAGTTCAATGTATAATCTTCAAGGAAGGAAGCACCACCTTCTAAGCCCTGACCCATGAACCACATTGTGCGGTACAAAGCAGCGGTTTTCCAGTCGCCTTCAGCTCCGAAACCGTAACCTTCGGCCATCAAACGTTGAGAAGCAAGCCCTGGAAGTTGGTCGATTCCGTGTAATGCATCGAAGTTAGTTGTGAATCCTTTAGCACCTTTTGCTTTTAAGAATTTGCGAAGGGCTAATTCTCCACGAGCTGCTTCAACAACTTGTTTGCGGTCTTTTCCACCTTCTTTTGTGTTATCGGCCAATGTATATTCGCTTTCGTATACTTTTACCAATTCAGCGATTTCAGCATCTGTTACTGTATCCTGAACTGCTACAAGGTCGCCGATTGGATAGTAATCAACGTGGTAACCAAGACGCATTTCTGCTTCTACTTTATCACCATCGGTTACAGCTACATTGTTCATGTTGTCACCGAAACGGATGATAAGCATATCCTGAGCGTCAGCCCATGCAGCAGCTACACGCATCCAAACTGCGATCTTAGCGTGAGCTTTAGGATCTTGCCAGTGGCCAACAACAACCTTGCGGTTTTTACGAAGGCGGGTAACCATGTGACCAAATTCGCGGTCTCCGTGAGCTGACTGGTTCAGGTTCATGAAGTCCATATCCATTTCGTTCCATGGAATTTCTTTGTTGAACTGTGTGTGGAAGTGAAGAAGTGGTTTCTTCAATTCCTGCAATCCGTGAATCCACATTTTAGCAGGAGAGAAAGTGTGCATCCAGGTAATGATACCGATACATTTGCTTTCATTGTTAGCAGCTCTGAAAGTAGCTGTAACTTCAGCTGCTGAGTTAACTGTTCCTTTATATACAACTTTGACAGGAAGGTTTCCTGATTGATTAAGTCCTTTTACTATCTCGTTAGAGTGTGCATCAACTGCGATAACTGCATCGCCTCCGTAAAGGAGCTGAGCTCCTGTTACAAACCATACTTCTAAATCTTGAAATGCCATAATTTTGTAATTTTTTGATATTATATTTAATGTAAAACTCTGATTGTTATTACTCGGAGTGTCTTTTTATTTTTGTCCGTAATAAGCTCCCGGTCCGTGTTTGCGGTTGAAATGCTTTTCTACCAATAATGGATTCATTGTCAATGCCGGATTAACAGAATAAGCTATTGAAGCCATTTTAGCTACCTGCTCCATTACTACTGCATTATGAACTGCATCATCAGCATTCTTTCCCCATGAGAATGGACCATGATTTTTAACCAAGACACCCGGAGTGTGTACCGGATTGATTCCTTCGAAACGCTTAACAATTACATTACCTGTTTCAAGCTCATAAGCTCCTTCAACTTCCGCTTTTGTCATATCGGCAGTGCAAGGTATTGCATCGTGGAAATAGTCGGCATGAGTGGTTCCTATGTTTGGAAGATCAATGCCTGCCTGTGCCCATGCAGTTGCATAAGTAGAGTGTGTATGAACAACACCACCTATTTCAGGGAATGCTTTATAAAGTACCAGATGAGTAGGAGTGTCTGATGATGGTTTCAGTTTTCCTTCAACCACTTTTCCGTCAAGACTGACAACTACCATATCTTCAGCTTTCATATCATCATAAGATACTCCGCTGGGCTTGATCACAACAAGACCGCTTTCACGATCAATTGCTGATACGTTTCCCCATGTGAAGATAACCAGTCCGTGTTTTACCAAATCAAGATTGGCACGGAAAACTTTTCTTTTAATGTTTCTAACATACGTTTCTATTATAACTTAAATTTCGGATCCTTTTTGTAGATCTTATTATTGAATTTATATAAATAAGCTCCTCGTTTTGATCCTGATTTATCTATTTTATCTGTTTTCTCTATATAGTCCATTTCTGCTACACGTTTACGGAAATTCCGCTTGTCAATAGGTTCTCCGTAAATTGCCTCGTATAGGCTTTGCAGCTGAGTAAGTGTAAATAGCTTAGGCAAAAGATTGAATCCGATGGGTTCTGTACTAGCCTTTTGTTTCATCAGTTCCCGTGCTTTGTCCACCATTAACTGATGGTCGAATACAAGCGGAGGCATTTCGTTTGTTTTAACCCAATAGGCATTATGCTTTTGTACTAATTCGCGGTCATATTCATTGATGTTGATCATTGCATAGTATGCAGCAGAGACAACTCGTTCTCCTGGATCACGGTTTAAATCTCCGAATATGCCCACTTGTTCCATGTACACTTCTTCCAATCCTGTTAGCTGGTTTAAAACTCTTTTGGCTGCATCATCCACACTTTCATTTTCTCTAACGAATCCACCCATTAGTGACCATCCCCCCATTGCCGGTTCAAAATTTCTTTTTAGCAGTAGGAGGCTTAATTCTCCCTGGTTAAATCCGAAGATGATGCAATCGACAGCTACATAGAATTGTTTCTCGTGACTATAATAGTTCATGTTTACAGAATAGTTCTTTCTTTTTTATTTTATTTTGAAACTGAAAATTTGAAAATGCAGTGGCTCTTATAAGTTTGTCCTGGAGAAAGAACTACTGAAGGCCAATTTTTCTTGTTGGGACTATCTGGGTAGTGTTGTGTTTCAAGACAGATTGCCGCACGCTTATTGTACACAATACCACGTTTACCTTTTACTTTTCCATCAAGGAAGTTACCTGTATAAACTTGTATTCCCGGTTCGTTAGTATATACTTCCAATGTAATACCGCTAATTGGTGAAGTAAGCTTAGCAGCTACTTTCTTTTCATCACCTGCAGTGTTAAGTACCCAGTTGTGATCGTACCCATTGCCGTTTTTCAACTGAACGTAGTCGTATTTATCTATGTCCTTACCTACAGCCTTAGAAGTCGTGAAGT
>Ga0183099_1000222_pt1 | contig 49092 bp, 43 predicted proteins | sample Biomet1_FD_127788 | JGI IMG/M metagenome (GOLD analysis project Ga0183099, IMG submission 127788) | Microbial communities from bioreactor (seeded with anoxic lake sediment) at LBNL, California, USA - Biofuel metagenome 1 | ecosystem: Engineered > Bioreactor > Anaerobic > Unclassified ... | reverse complement strand
CGAATGGTGGCAAAACCTGCCGATCCTGCAGGATCGGGAAAATGCCTTCCGGGATGCTATGGAACAATTGCTGGCAACACCCGGCCGCATCAATGCATTGATGGAATACAGTTCGGTAAATGGCGAGTTGCCGCAACGGGAAACAGTCTGTCAGTGGCTGAGTAAATACGGATTCAGCACGGCGCAACCTGAGCGGTTGTTCTTCAGTTTTGGGGCTCAGAATGGTTTATTACTGAGTCTGATGGCCTGCGGTGCCGTCGGTGAAACCATATTATGCGAAGGCCTGACTTATCCGGGGCTCAGCACATTATCGCATTCGTTACGCATTCAGCTGAAAGGGCTGGCGATGGATGAGGAAGGTCTTTTACCACAAGCTCTGGAAAAAGCGTGTCAGACCGGCAATTACCGGACGTTATATCTCACACCGACAATTCAGAATCCGACGACTGCGACCATGAGCCTCTCCCGGCGTGAGGAGATCCTGACACTGTGCGAGCGTTATCAGCTGACGGTCATTGAAGATGATGTCCATGGCATATTACCGGAAATCCGTCCGCCAGCTCTGGTGGAGTTAGCACCGGAACGCGTCATTCATCTGGGCAGTTTTGCTAAAAACACCAGCGCCGGATTACGTCTGGGTTACATGCTGGTACCGGCACATTTACATCCGGCCATGTCGATTGCCGTACGTGGCTCCAGCTGGATGATCACGCCACTGATGATTGAGCTGACCTGCCAATGGCTGTTATCCGGGCAAGCAGATCGTATGTTACTGCAACAACGAAAGACATTACGGGAACGCGGGGCACTACTGCATCATCATCTGGGGCGTTACCAAGTACAGTATCAGGAAGGTGGTATGCATGCCTGGTTACCCCTCCCTGCTCACTGGCGTAGTCAGGCCTTTGTGCAGGCAACGAACCAGCATGGTGTCGGTGTCGCGGGTGCCGACCTGTTTGCCGCAGCGCACTATCCTTCCCCGCAGGCAGTGCGTCTCTCCATCAGTCATCCGGCCGATAATATTTCGCTGGATAAAGCGTTACTGGTATTGCGACAATTACTGGACAGTGAACCAACTCCCCAATGGGTGATATGAGGTCATGCAATGATAATACCCTGGCAACAACTCCCTGCCGCCACCCTGGATAGCCTGATTGAATCCTTCGTATTACGTGAAGGCACCGATTATGGTGAACAAACCTTCTCGCTGGCTGAAAAAGTAGCGCAGGTCCGTCAGCAACTGGAACTCGGTGATGTGGTCATCTTATATAGCGAACTGCATGAATCAGTGACTATTGCGCCAAAAGAGGCCATCCAGGTGATCGGAGATGTAACAGAAATTTAAAATATCCCACTCTGGCTGTAACAAGCGGCTTATTTGCATAAGCATCTCTTGTCATTACTTTTTCTGCACCTTATGCTAAGTCGTTATTACGAGCTTACGTTTAAACTTCGTTCGTTACCGGAAAGGGACGGGCTCGTCACTGAATTTGTGTCATTTTCGCCACAGATCCTGTTTTGATGTTTCGATTGACTCAAAATAGTAAGAAATAAAAAAAGCATGTATCACCCTTCGTAGTGATGCAATGCACAGGCGCTCAAGAGGACAAATAATGGTAATCGGCAAACCGCAAAGCGATCCAACACAGGAATGGTTTTTATCTCATTGCCATATTCATAAATATCCGGCAAAAAGCACGCTGATCCACGCAGGCGAAAAAGCAGAGACTTTATATTTCATCATTAAAGGTTCGGTAGCCGTACTCATCAAAGATGAAGAAGGCAAAGAGATGATTTTGTCTTACCTGAATCAAGGTGATTTTATCGGCGAACTGGGTCTGTTCGACGATAGCGAAAATCCAACCCGTTCAGCGTGGATCCGAGCGAAAAGTTCCTGTGAAGTCGCCGAAATTTCTTATAAGAAATTCCGTCAGTTGATTCAGGTTAATCCTGAAATTCTGATGCGATTGTCTTCTCAGATGGCTCGTCGTCTGCAGAGCACCAGCCAGAAAGTTGGCAACTTGGCCTTCCTGGATGTAACTGGTCGCATCGCTCAGACTTTGCTGAATCTGGCAAAACAACCTGATGCCATGACACATCCGGATGGTATGCAGATCAAGATCACTCGTCAGGAAATTGGTCAGATCGTGGGTTGTTCCCGTGAAACTGTCGGCCGTATTCTGAAAATGCTGGAAGATCAGGAGCTGATCACCGCGCACGGTAAAACTATCGTGGTGTTCGGTACTCGTTAAGCATTTCTGCTTCCAATAAAAAAGGCTGCTCATGCAGCCTTTTTTGTTTTCTAATCTTCCGACAACTAAGCGTTCACAACCTGAGCGACGGCCAGCGTAAAACGGCGCATGCCTTCGGCAAATTCTTCCGCAGTCAGATTTAGCGCCGGCGCAAAACGTACCACATTCGGACCCGCCACCAGCACCAATACACCGTGTTCAATACCGGCATCGACAAAGGCTTTGGCCTTGCCTGCGAACGCGTCGGTTAATACCGCACCCAGCAACAAGCCTTGACCACGCACTTCGCTAAAACAATGGTATTGCGCATTAATCTTTTCTAATTCCGCACGGAACCAACCTTCGCGCTCTTTCACGCCGGCCAGCATGGCTGGGTCATTGATCAAATCAAACGCGGTTTCCGCTACAGCACAAGCCAGTGGGTTACCTCCAAACGTGGTGCCATGCACACCCGGTTGGAACACTTGCGCAATTGCTTCGCGCGTCAGCATCCCCGCAATCGGGAAACCGCCACCGAGCGCTTTAGCAGTGGTCAGAATATCCGGCTCCACACCCAGTTGCATATAAGCAAACAGGCTGCCAGTACGGCCCATACCAGTTTGTACTTCATCAAAAATCAGCAGTGCATTATGTTGATCGCACAATTCACGCACGGTTTTTGCGAACGCTTTATCGGCTGGCAACACACCGCCTTCACCTTGCAATGGTTCCATCACCACCGCACAGGTCTTATCTGAAATCAGCGCTTTCAGTGCTTCGGTATCGTTATACGGAATATGCTGGATCGCTCCAGGACGCGGACCAAAACCATCCGAATAATGCGACTGACCACCGACGCTCACAGTAAAGAAGGTGCGACCGTGAAAACCTTGCAGGAAGGCGATGATCTGACTTTTCTCTTCACCAAATTTTTCTTTGCTGTAACGGCGTGCCAGTTTGAAGGCAGCCTCGTTGGCTTCGGCACCGGAGTTACAGAAAAATACGCGGTCGGCAAATGTCGCATCAACCATTTTACGCGCCAGACGTAAGGTAGGTTCGTTGGTCATCCAGTTACTGACATGCCACAGACGTTGGCCTTGCTCGGTCAGGGTTTTGACTAAAGCCGGATGACAGTGACCCAGCGCGTTTACCGCGATACCGCCAGCCAGATCGATATACTCGCGATCCTGTTGATCCCACAAACGGGAAGCCAGACCACGCACCGGAACGAAAGCCGCGGGAGAATAAGTCGGGACAATGACTTCATCAAACCAACCACGCGTCACTTGCGTCTGTTCTGTCATACTAACTCCTTAGTACTGCACAACGAAAAATGAAAATTTAATCAATTAGAATGCATAATATATCACCTCAATAGGTGACACCCAATAGCGAAACTTTATTGCCGTAAGAAATTAGCTAATAATTCAAGCCCCTGCTCGCTGAGAATACTTTCCGGGTGAAACTGAACCCCTTCCAGTGGTAGCGAGCGATGGCGAAGACCCATAATCTCTCTGGATGAACCATCCGTCGGCAGCGTCCAGGCAGAGATCTCAAACTCAGCCGGTAAAGTGGCTTCTTCCACCAGCAGAGAATGATACCGCGTAACAGTCAGCGGATTATTCAGTGCATGAAAAACACCGCGTCCATCATGCCCAATCACACTGGTTTTACCGTGCATCACTTGCCGCGCGCGGATCACTTTGCCACCAAAGGCCTGCGCAATCGCCTGATGCCCCAAACACACACCAAGGATCGGCACTCTGCCAGCAAAGGTACGAATGGCCTCTAATGAAATTCCAGCTTCATTGGGCGTACACGGCCCCGGAGAAATTACTAAATGTGATGGTGATAATGCCGCGATATTTGCCAGCGTAATCGCATCATTACGGCGCACTTCAACTTGCGCGCCCAGTTGCCCAAAATATTGCACCAGATTGTAGGTAAAAGAGTCATAGTTATCGATCAGAAGCAACATTAAATACTTAACCAATTGATTTTATTTACATTAATATCATTGTTCATCTGAAAATACCCGCAATGATACCCTCAATTTAATTTGATAGTTTACTTTATAGATTTGTTATTAGGCTATTATGCATATCTGCTTGATTAAGACATGGCATTAATAGTTTGATTGCGGGACACAGGGGCGTTATCGATGACGATTGAGTTTATTGTTACAGCATGAATTAATAGCCATTCCATAATAAATTGAATTTAAAGATATTTATTTATCAACACCTTTTTTATTTTTAAACCCATAAGTAGTTTACTGCTGCTTTTCTGTTTAGAAACATATCAGCTCAAAATATTGTTCTTCAATTGATAGACAGTGAGCGCTTAGTCGGTCTATGTAGCCCATCTATTGCGATATTTGACAGAGGCATCACAGATAAATTCACCTTGGTTGGATATGTAGTAACACTAGCGCTCGTTCGTTGGCGATTAATCCTTATTAAAAACATATGGCATCGTAGTATCACGAACAACAATGCTCAATTCTGGCAATTCATCGATAGTTCGTTCAGTATTTTCAATCAACCCAAGTAACGTATTGACCATGGCAATACCCGTTTCATAGATAGGTTGCCGAACAGTAGTCAGCGGGGGATTTGAAAAAGTAGAAAAAGGTAAATCGTCGAATCCAATCAGCGAGACATCTTCTGGAACACGTAAACCGCACTGCTTCAGCCCTAAAATTGCACCATAGCAAGTTTGATCGTTTGCACAAAAAATTGCAGTGAATTTCTTGCCACTAGCAACCAATTGTTTAACTGCATTAAAACCACCAGCTTCAGCAAAATCACCCTGAACTACCAGCTCTGGGTCATATTCAATTCCAGAACTAACAAGTGCTTGCCGGTAGCCATGTTGCCGTTCAATAGCATCATTTTGATCTGGCAATCCAACAATGTGTGCAATTTGGCGATGCCCAAGATCAAGTAGATAGCGAGTGGCCATGTATCCACCAAGCCGATTATTAATACTAAAGGTACGAACTCTTTCAGTCTTAATATTATGACCAGTAGCAACAATTGGAACTTGTTGTGAGAACTCAAGCAGCGCTTGCTGATTTACATGCCCTGTCAAAATGATAATGCCATCGACTCGACGATCAATAAGCAGTCTTAATCGCTCAATTTCTTCTTCTTCATTCCAATGACCACTTGCTATAAGCGGTGCATATTTTAACCCTTGTAATGCATGCTCTACACCGCGTAGCATCTCGTTAGAAAATGGACTATCAACATACTGGGTCAATACCCCTAAAGTCATGGACTGACCAGTTTTCAGGTACAGAGCCATCAGATTTGGGCGATAATTCAATTTCTGTATAGCATCTTCAACTGCCAGACGCTTATCTTCAGCAACTTTAGCCGATCCATTCAGTATTCTTGATACAGTGCTTGCTGATACACCGGCAGCGCGGGCGATATCGTAGACAGTGGCTTGTTTATCCTGAGCTGGCTTGGACATACCCCCCCCATGTGGACATCAAAAGACTAGTGATAGCTAGCTTCCAATCGAAATATTCTTAATAAATCAGCTTGTTAAAATACACTTTTCCATTGGAAGCAACAAGCAAGGATATAGTATCTTACTAACAGCTTAAGCTATTGCTGTGCAGCAAAAAAAACATCTTGAGCATGTGTGAATCCTGCTTTTTTTGCAGCCTGTACCAACGCCAGAGCTTTTTCGTATTCTTTTTTCGCCACAGCATCACGAATACGTTGATAATATCCCTGCTCACTCATCGGATTAACTGAACCTAAATTCGTTGCTACGGGTGATAAATATTGTTTGCTCGGGGCTGCAGGCAAGTCAGTTTGATAATCAAAAGTTAAATATAAACGCCCAGTTGCGGCATGAGGCACTTCCGAATTCAGGAATCGGGCAACATCGGTTGTCCGGTCATGCTGCATGGCTCTTTGTAATACGTCAGGATTAATCTTGGTACTACTTTGCATATCCTGGGTTGTTGTATATATCAGCATATATGCTGGACGCGATGAGCCGGTATTAACTGGAATGGTAAACTCCCCTTGAAGATTCTGCCCTGCCATTAGATCATCACCTACATTTGCAAATTTGGAGCTGGGCACAACTTGCAACGTCGCGAAGTTTTCATCCAATATCATCACACTAGGAAGAAAGAGAGAAAAATCAATTGGCACAGTTAATTTGATATGTATCGCTTGTGACTGCGTCGGTAATGAGAAAGCGGTTACATAGCTTTTCCCTGTTTCAAATGAAAAAACCTGATTATTGGAACCAATTTGTATCCATTTATTTTCTTCGTTTAACGGCTGATACGTTAATTTGTTCAAGCTAGGAACTGTAGGTGCCTGAGTCAATTGCTGCCTACCAACTATAGCCTGCTGTTGGAAGGAATTGATCGGTTCTCGCGCTTCCAAAGAATGCCCATATTCTACGCTAGTACAACCAGTCGCCAGTAAACCCGCTAACAACAACCAACTCTGTTTGCTTTGTGTCATATATAGATCCTTTAAAAATACGGACCCCTTGGGGCCCGATATTATATTTATATTGGTTTCCAAATTAACCTTACCACCACATATCCGCTTGAATACCAACCAGGAAGTCATTTCGACTATTTGCTTGCTCCCATGGAGTATTGAAATTACGATGCACGTATGTAGCTAAGAAACGAATTTCCGGTGAAGGGCCTGTACCGGTATTAACGGTGAAGGTCGGTACGATGCTTATCTTCCTTGAATCACTACCTCGATCAACATTATCTAATACAAGGTTATTTTTCGTATACCCAATTTCAGTTTGTACTGAGAAGGACTGATTAATCGGGAACACTGGTCGCAGCGAAGCTGCATACCAAGAGTCATGACCACCCAGTTCATAGTCATTGTATTGATAGGATAATGTTGGAAGCAGTTGAACCTTGGAACCATACCATCCGCCCCACGCGAATAAGCGATAAGATTGATCGCCTTCCATTACCTTTGACTGATAAGGTTTATAGCCATCAGCAGTATCTTGAAGCGTTTTCTGGTACAAAGAACCTTTGCGATACATTGACGTATTCGTCAACGTAGCACCCAGTAAATCACCAGAGCCTAATCCGCGGCCAGTTTGGGCAATAAACTTGGAAAAACCGCCAGGCATGAAGAAGAAATCGTCTCGCGAATAAATGGCCGTTCCTTCAATACCTTTAGTTGCGTATTGCTTGCTATCACCCGTGAAAGCGTTATCCGGCATTTGTTTCAGTGCAACTTCAAAATCCCAATCACCGTATTTGGCGCTTGAATGCAGAGTATGCATAATCGCTGAATCACCATCGGTGCGATCACTGTGATCAGTATCATTGCTGCTGATATATGCAAAATCCCACTTCCCGCCGGCGATCTCCTGATCTTTTAAGCCAACCCCAGTACCTGAGTAATCGGTATAAAAATAATCGGTGGTGAATATGTAGTTTTCGCGATCATAGTAGCGCAAACCGCCCCACATCGTGCCCGTTGGCGTGATCCCGCCCAATTCAACATAAGTTTGAGAAACACCGGATGCTCTTGGCGCAGCTCGGGTCTGTATTCCATCATCGCTAGATTCAAGCTCCAAGTGAATCTTTGCTGACTTACCGCCATCAAGATCCCATTTTTTAACCAGTTCGCCGTTCCAACTATTATCGACTTCTGCGCCAAGGCGCCCCATAGACTTATCCATCTCATCCGCATAAGTAGCTTTAGAGAAATTGTCTTGGGCATCAAACATCGATCCAGCACGGATATAACCATTAAAAACAGTGTCTTCTGAAGCCATAGATAGTGCTGGCAGCGTTAGACCACAACAGGCACCAACCAATAATGCTACGTATTTCAATTTCATTTAAACCTCCAGTGTATAGAAATGTTATACACAGCCACCGCGATTCGCGGGGCTGATGCAATAATTAAGGAACGAGCTGCTGGCAAGGAGTATTGGCGTCAAAGTCGCCGGGTAAGGCAGATTTCAGAGCTACGTTGGTAAACGCAAACTTAAGTCCAGACATGGAATCCCATGCGCCGCCCAGATAAAGCGCTTTTTGCACAGAGTTTGTGTTGGCAGCAGGAATAAGAGTGGTTACTGGCAGAGTACAACGATACCAATTGTCATCAGCTGGCACTTTGCTGCTATCCATAGTGAAAAATGTGCCGTAGTCAGGACCTGCCGTACCATCCATCCGGATCTGGATGTTAGGTGAAGCGCCATAGCTAGACACTTTCAGATCCAACGTCATAGCACCGTTTTGGTATGCAGAAAGCTCGGCATTCGATGCATCAGAGCCCAGAAAAACACCACCATTTCCAGGGAAATCGGCTGTAACAACTTGCTCAGCATCCGTCACCGTTCCACCAAAACTAGTAACTGGATAGCTAACACTAAGATCGTTTGCGTTGCTCTTATCGCCGGAGTAATAAATTGCAGTATCACCAGTTACGAGAGCAGAAGCTTGGTTAACACCAGAACTACTATCAGTTCCCGCTGTTTTACATGTCACTGGATCGACGACCGGAGTATTGGTTGTACTCAATGTGTATTTCACATTGGTAATTTCGTAGTTAAACGCCTTATTGGTGTCCAAAAAGAATGGTGTACTAACCGCGGCTAAATTTACTGCCGTTGCACCTGGGTATGGCGCCATACAACTGATCGGTACAGTCAAGGTTTCCCAATTTCCACTACCTGTTACTGCTGCCGCAATAGGAATACTGCTCCGGTTGGGATATTCATTATCGATAGAAACCGAGAGCTCTTGAGGGACAGGACTCTTAGCCCGTAACTGGAACTCGATAAAACCAGCTGCGTATTGGCTAAGATTAATCGGTGTATCTGATTTCAACATGAAAGTACCAGTACCATTACCGGGCACTTGTACATCGGCTGTATCACTGGTTCCTGCGTTGTTGATAAGGACTGCGTCGATACTGGCCAAAGATAATGGTGTCGCTGTGACTTCCTGGACATCCCAATTATCCATTTCAGACTGAATTCTCGGTGTGGTGTTTGCAGTTGCACCGATACCAAACAGCAACAGCGAACTATCCCCTGAGTCAGGTGGATTAGTCCCCTCATTACTGCTGCCTGACGAACCGATGTTCTCTCCACCACCACATCCGCTGAGCAAAATGGTGGCAAGCAACGATGCCAAAAGTCCTTTCTTTGTTTCATTCATATTGACCACTCCAATCAATGGGTAAAAATATTTCATCGTGGTGGCAATACGTCCCAACCAACACCATGAAATCGATATCACATAAAAACGGGGTAATCCAATTTTCATGAAATCGATTTCTAGGGCAATGTTTATTCATTTTAAAGATCGTAATTCGTGCTAAGAATCACAAAACTCTCTGCTAAAAATCATGAATAAAATAAAATTAATGCCTCTCTTAAAATTGAGAAACCTTACAAACAAAAAACAACGACAAATATGAAAACCCTTTCAATTCAATCACAAAACAAAACAAACCCTTTAACTTCAATAACTTGAAAAACAAACCACAGTGACAACGTGTTTTTAGGCCCACGTTGAATTATTGGGCAAAAAAAGCAGGTCAAATTAGTTCATTTCCCTCGATATTGAACACAGAAAGATTCATATGAATTTGATATCGATTTCACAAAAATCAAGGGTTTTAAGTCGCAAAGTTTTGGAAAATTATTGCGAATTTAAGGTAGGAAGAACAAAGGGCAGATCAGCATCACAGTTCGTTCGCAAAAATAGCAAAACGACCTCAGCTTCTATGCATCAGGCTTGTCTATTAATAGATATGATTTATAAGATATTGAGGAAATCGCTTTCGATATGAATACACAATCAAGGGGGTAGTTTGAAATCAACACCATCATTTTGGGGGCTGTTATTAATGGTGCTGATGTTTGTCACCCAAGTACAAGCGACGACGCTGACTATTGCTTCATACCCTAACTTTGATGCAGCTATTCGGGCCGCCATTCCTCGCTATGAGAAATTACATCCTGACATTACTATTCGCTTGGTTTCGCTATCGTTTTATGACCATCACAATGCTATGACGTCAGCCTTAGCCACTGGAGCTGGGTTACCAGATATCATGGGTCTAGAGCAAAGCTTTATTGGTCGTTTTGCGAATTCCGGCGGGTTAGAAGCACTAAGTGCCCCACCCTATAATGCTCTTCAGTATCAGCAGCTGTTTGTCCCTTATACAATGGTTCAAGCCCAGAATGACCGAGGAGAACTATTTGCAATGCCCGCAGACATAGGTCCCGGCTCACTTTTTTATCGCAGTGACCTATTAGCCAAAGCCGGTGTTGTTCTTGATGATATGACAAAAACTTGGGATAGTTTTATAGATGCAGGTGTCAAACTGAAACAAAAAGCCATCTATTTAGTAGCTAACGCCAGTGATTTAAAAGACATCTACATTCGTATCGGACTCAAGCCAGGTGAAGGTATCTATTTTAATCAAGCTGGAGAGACCTTAGTACGAACTGAACGTTTCGTAAGAGCCTTTACACTTGCTAAACAGGTCCGAGATCTTGGGCTTGATGCGCGTTTACAAATTTGGAGTAATGAATGGGCAGAAGCTATTAGGCGTGGACGAGTAGCCACGCAAATGACGGGAGCTTGGTTTGCAGGCCATTTATCCAGCTGGATCGCGCCTGAAAGTTCAGGAATTTGGCGAGTTCACCAGTTACCCGAACACTCTTATGCCAGTTGGGGGGGGTCTTTTTATGCCATCCCTAAAGCTGCTGCACATAAATCTGCAGCATGGGATTTTATCCGATTTATGACATTGGATCAGTCCATGCAGCAAGAAGCCTTTGAAAAACTCGATGCTTTTCCTGCACTTTTGAGTGCGCAACAAACGCCTCATATGGCTGCATCAATAAACTACTTAGGGCAACAACAAGCTCGATTAATATGGAAAGATGCAGCAGCTAATATGCCCGTAATTATTGCGTATAAATATGATGCAATGGCGGCAGAGGTGGTCCGTAAACAGATGGATCTTGTACTGGATAATAACAAAAACATTACTGAAGCATTAGAAGATGCCGAACGTCAGATCCGTCATAAGGTTAGGCGTTAATGCAACAAAAGTTGGATTCTAAAAAATATTCCGCTTTAAGAAAAGCTAAATGGATTCCTTATATTTATCTGTCGCCTTTTATTGTTTTGTTTATAATTTTCGGCCTTTATCCGATGCTTTTTTCTGCATGGATTTCACTACACAGTTGGGAATTAGGCTCTCCGTTTCATCAAATGGAATGGTTGGGACTAACTAATTTTGAGTATGTATTAACCGACGAATGGTTCTACCACGCCCTGTATAATACATTGTGGTTGAGCTTGGCAGCTGGAATACCTCAGCATCTGGTCGCACTTCCTCTGGCTGCACTGCTTTTTCGGATGACTTCGCAGAAACGCCATATTTTACTTTGCTTCTATTTTCTTCCGTTCATTACTTCATCTGTCGCTATTTCTCTCGTGTTTGGATCATTATTTTCCCGTGATTTCGGTCTTTTAAACCAATTATTAGCCGGGCTCCATGATTTAGAGTTGGCAGGCATCCAGCCATTAAGTTGGTTATTTCCAGAACAGGCCATTGATTGGCAAGATTCGTCACATATTCGCTGGGTTATCGCCTTTGTCGTTTTCTGGCGTTATGTCGGCTGGAATACCCTTCTTTATCTTTCTGCGATGAAAACGATACCGAGTGAGCTATTTGATGCCGCACGTTTAGATGGAGCAGGATTCTGGCAACAATTACGATACGTCACGTTGCCGATGCTTAGACCTATGATTTTATTAGCATTGACACTAAGTATAATCGGAAATTTTCAACTATTTGAAGAACCTTTTATTCTAACCGCAGGGACTGGTGGCTCAGGGCAAGCAGGGCAAACACTCGCAATGTACTTATACGCAACCGCTTTTTCAGAAGGAGACTTTGCTACTGCATCTGCAACGGCCTGGTTGTTATTTATAATCCTATTTACGCTGTGCAACCTTATTCGTCGAATTAACCAAAAAGATTACTTATGAGCCATATTAAAAATTTAAAATTAACGCATTGGTTGATCGGTAGCATGATTTGGTTGGGTGCTGTTCTGATGGTATTACCATTCTGGTTTATGCTGGTATTTGCGACCCATAATGAACAAACCATTTTTTCTGTGCCTCCTCCATTTTTATTCGGTGATGCGTTAGGTGAAAACATACAGCAATTATTAAGTCGCCTCCCCTATTTCTGGCATAACCTATCTAACAGTTTTTATATTGCCGTAGTGACCACTATATTAAACCTTTTCCTGTGCTCATTAGCGGGTAGTGCCTTTGCTCTTTATCATTTTAAAGGCAAAAAAATTCTATTTAGCTTGGTTATCAGCACCATGCTTTTACCCGCCTTTTTGAATATGATCCCTAATGCATTGATCATTGCTATGTTCGGTTGGTTTAACGAACCAAAAGCATTATATATTCCAGCCGCCTGCGGTGCTTTCGGCGTATTTTTAATGCGGCAATTTATAGAACAGGCAGTACCTAATGAAGTGATTGAAGCTGCTCGGCTTGATGGTTGCAGTGAATGGGAGCTTTACCGTTACATAGTCTTGCCTCTGATAAAACCAGCTCTCGTTACTCTCGCGTTGCTGACTTTTATCGCATCCTGGAATAATTTCATGGCCCCATTAGTTGTACTGCATGATATGGAGAGCTATACCCTACCCTTGGCATTGCGCGCACTTCAGGGCGTCGGTGTGGTTCCTTGGGGGGCTATCTGTGCCGGTTCAGCAATTGCAGTCATGCCTTTGATTATATTGTTTATATTTACATCTCATCATCTTATTGGCCGACTGAATCAAAGTTATTTAAAATAAGGCACCCTACACCGGCACTTTTCCCTTTACGTGTTGGTGAATATTTTCATTCCGCCTGATAACCACGATTTTGCATCATCTCGTCGTTGTTCTTTCACCCTGAACCAAGCTAAATAATTTTTTAGATAATCAGTTCCAACACCATGAAATCGAGCCATCCAACCTCGTAAGCGGCTTATGTAGTTGTTCAGCGTCTGAATGTGATAAACCTCATCTTCAACTCGTTTTTTATCACTGATTATCAATCGCTTGTGAATCACTCCAGCATTCTCGGCGATCTGAATATAGCTTTGATTTCCATCAGTACACAGGACTGAACCTCGACTAATCAAAGGTTCAATGGCGGGTGCGATTTGTTGATAACTTTTATCCAATAAGACGGTTTCAGCCTCATTTTCATAACGGTCAAGGGCGATCAAAACGGGAACAAGCGGCACTGAACCATGCCCAGTACCACCATGTTTTCTTGGCTCTCGCTCTAAATGCCGAGACCCTTTAAATGATTCTGCGATAAACATTTCATCCGCTTCGACGATCCCACATAACTTTGTCGCGCCGGTTGTTAATGCATAGCGCAAAAAGCGATGCCGCCAGCGAAAGGATGTTTTCAAGTTAATATGACATTCATCTGCGGCAGCTTGTAAGGTCATCCCTTCATTTAAGCATTGTGCATACGCAACCCATTGTTCTTTTCGGCGTAAACCAGACAGAGATGAATGAGTTAACTGATTGAAAGTTCTTTGACAATCCTTACAACGATAACGAAGTGCTCCGTGAGATTGTCCCCAGTGGATCACATGAACACGGTGACAATGAGGACAGGAAATCGGTTCATCCGCATGATGTTCACTGAAGGATTGCCGTAAAAGATCCGCTTGTAAATGATGTCGAATATGCTGTTGTGCTCGTTCAAGTTGTGTCGATGAAAGATGGGTTAAAGCGCGTAACAGTTCCAAAAAGTCGCTGGAGTTCATGATGCGAATTCCTGTTCTGAATACCTGCTTTAATTATAATTCATTCACCAACACGTAAAGGGAAAAGCGCCCCCTACACGCATATAGATAAATAAATTCAGCTAAAAAATGAGGAGTAAGGATACTCCTCAGGATTTTCATCTACCTAACTTGTTATTCCCATGGAGAAACCACAACAGATGCGTATTTAGCATAGACGGGGAGCCCATTATAATTGCTCGGAGGAAATTGCGGATTAGCACTGATCCAATTATTAACAAATAATTGCATATAGCTGGTTACGGGATGATTTGCGCGACGAACAGTAACCCACTTATTTTCGGTGCGACTGAAAACTTGCCATGTCACCCCCGCTTCATCAATGTTAAAGGCATAGCGTTCCATATTCCAGATCGCCATTCCGTATTGCCCTAAGTCGATATCCTGAGGATATTGTTTTCCCTGGATCCACACATTAGTATGCAGTAAATTTGTGCCGCCCATCAGTTCAATATCAACTTCATAGTGAGAGTTGGTGCCAGCCTCACCTGCGTAGGTAAAAAATGAACCTATAGTCCCAGGAACTGCACCAGCCTGCATCTGCACCTCATAACGACCTCTGCGCGTGTAGTTGTAAGTTCGCATTTCAGCACAACTCTTATAGCCATTTTCAGACTTCGCATTCAAGATCGCTAAATTCGATTCCATCCAAATATTAGCTGCTTGCCAAGTACAGTCAAATTCAGACCCGCCATTACGCCACCCATCTGAAATTTGCCAATCTAGATTGCTCCACTCCCATGCCGAAGCCTGATTTGCATATAAACTGCTAGTCAGCAATATTGCCGACAGAATTCCTGTCATTCGCATTTATTTCTACACTCCACTGTTTCAATGATTTATTAGGGGCAGAGTGACTATAATGAGGGATGAGAGTGAAAACTTTTATTGAAATCGAGTCATTGAAATTTCATAAAAATGAAACTTTATATAAAATATTTCAGATATTTCAGATATTTCAGATATTTCAGATATTTCAGATATTTCAGATATTTCAGATATTTCAGATATTTCAGATATTTCAGATGTTTCAGATGTTTCAGATGTTTCAGATGTTAAAAAACACCCTATGGTTTGCATGGAAACTGTAACAACTCACGTTTTAAAGATATAATAACCAGCTTCCTATTTGATAAAGATGAGCTTGGTTACTACTAACCAATCATAAATGAAGTCTTTTTATCTAAAATAAAGGTTTATGGTTTAAGACTCTATTTATATAAAGTATAGATATTGCGATAAATCATGGTAAAATAAAAAATAATCGAAGGAGGTTTTATGAACCACATTTTAAAATCAACATTTTTATTGGGCAGCTTATTACTGGTTCCTTCTGTATATTCACAAGGGTTTTCTGTCGGTATTGCTGCAGGTACAGCAGAATCACCATATAAAGATTATGATGAGGGTGGCTTTGTATTTCCAAATATTAGTTATGAGGATGATTTATTTTATATCCGCGGTATGAGTGCAGGTCTAAAAGCCTACTCTGACGATAAAAATCAATTAGCAATTACAGTTAGCTATGATCCGTTTAGCTTTGATCCAGATAAAACAGATGATCAAAAATTACGTCGGTTAGATAAACGAGATGCTACATTGATGGCTGGTTTTCAGTTAACACATAATGAAAACTGGGGTTCGGTTAAAGCCGGAATATCGGGGGATACACTGAATAACAGTAACGGAATGAAAGGCGATCTTGCCTATCTCTACAGGTTTGCTGCCAGTAAAGCATGGACATTAACTCCAATGCTGGGTGCAGAATGGAATAGTAAAAAGACAAATAGCTATTATTATGGTATCGCCTCTACAGAAGCACTGCGCAGCGGCCTAAGTACTTACAATACTAGCGATAGCTGGCAGCCTTATTTAGCACTCTCAACCCGTTACGCAATCAATAAAAAATGGGATACATCATTATCTGCTAAAATAATTAGTCTCTCTGACGAGATCAAAAACAGCCCAATGGTGGATCAATCTGATATTGGTCAATTTAGTATTAGTCTGAGTTATCATTTCTGAATTTCACTTTTAGCTGGTATTGATGCCAGCTAGCTGGTTTTCCTGTCGGATGGGGCTTTATTCAATATATCATTGATAATGATCGATGCATCTAATTTATCAACCCAGAGGCTTCTCCTACTCTGCATATAACTACCCGTTGGAATAATTCTCTCGCAGATGGACAAGAAAGTAGTGATCTAATGGCGACTGCACCAACAGGCTGACTAAATATGGTCACCTTTGTCGCATCACCTCCAAAGCCTGTTATATTAGTTTTGATCCATATTAAGCCTGCAATAATGTCCTCAATACCAAAGTTTATGTCCGAATTGGGATTCACCATAAAACCAAATTCGCCAAGACGATAATTCAGAGTAACCAAAGTCACGCCCTTCCGCGCAAAAGCAGTACCATCATAATCAGAGCCGGATCCATCATGAATCCAGAATATAACTGGTTGTTTTGCTGATTCGGTAACATCGCGGGTCCAGATATTCAGATACAAGTAATCTTCACTCTGTTCTTTTGTCTGTTCAGTGACAACGGCACTAGCGACTTGTCGACGAACAGGGAAAAATGACGTTGGCATTATACCCACTAGGGATGCTGCCGACTGCTGTGCCACCCAATCGAATACAGATCCAGCCGGTTGTATGGGAATATTAAAAAATCTTAATACACCAACTTGTCTTTTATCCACAGTTTCTGCCTGAGATCTCTCGCGATATTTATTATTTATGACGTTTATCCTTAAAAATAAATTTGTGAACAATTCATTAGATACTTGTCTGATAATTAATGATGTTGCTGCATATTTCGGAGCATTCCGACCACCCATTTCGGGATTATACGATCGCTGATTTCGCGATAATCCGATCACCCATTCCGCGATTTTCCGGTCAGTTTTGACCCAACTCCGAAATCGATGATCGTGAACTCCGAAATCCCCGATCGTAATCCCCGAAATCCTTCTGTTTTCTCTTTTAAATCAATGACTCACTATCTTTGTCTTCGCTGTTTTTCAGACAAGGTCGTGAGTAATGCCAAAGAAGAGAATTTCTATGTCAAAAATCAAAGAGGCATTACGCCTTAAATTTGATTGCGGACTCTCCAACCGCAATATCGCCGCGTGTCTGAAACTCGGCCCATCCTCGGTTTCTGAGCTGCTTTCCCGCTTTAAACAGAGTCCATTTACCTGGCCGTTGTCCGATGATATTTCAGAGCAACAACTCACCTCGGCTCTGTACCGGCCTAAAAGCTCAGAGTCTCATCGTGTTATGCCTGATTTTGCGGCCTGCTTTCTGGAGCTGAAACGCAAAGGGATGACCAAGATGCTGCTCTGGCAGGAATATTACGAACAACATCGCGAACAGGCCTATGCCTATACGCAGTTCTGCGAGTACTACAACCGATGGCTGAAAAAGCAGAAACGCTCCATGCGTCAGATGCATCTTGCCGGTGATAAGCTGTTCATTGATTACTGCGGTCCGACCATTCCAGTGGTCAATCCGGATACCGGTGAGAGCCGTCAGGCGCAAGTGTTTGTCGCTACACTTGGCGCTTCTGGATATACCTATGTCGAAGCCTTTCCCAGTCAGAAAAAGTCGGATTGGCTGGAAGCGCATGCCAATGCCTTTGAACACTTTGGTGGTGTTCCCGCCTTGCTGGTTCCAGACAACCTTCGCTCTGCCGTCACAAAAGCCGACCGGTATGAGCCGCAACTCAATGACAGTTATCAGAAACTGGCAGCTCATTATCAAACGGCGATCCTGCCTGCCAGACCCTATAAACCCAAAGATAAAGCCAAAGCTGAAAATGCCGTTTTGCTGGTTGAACGTTGGATCATGATGCGTTTGCGTCATCAGACGTTTTATACCTTCCGGGCATTAAACCTTCGGATCCGGGAGCTGATGAATGAGATGAACCAGCGAGTCATGAAACAGGTTGGAGTGAGTCGAAAAGCCTTGTTTGAATCACTCGATCGGCCAGCACTCAGGCTGCTACCTGCGTATCGTTTTGAATATACCGAGACCAAACAGGCCAAAGTCGGCCCTGACTATCACATTGAATATCTGAAACATTATTACTCCGTCCCGCATCAGTTGGTGGGGCAGCATGTCCTTCTGGAAGCAGGAATACGGTTGGTGAGCATTTACTTCCAGAACAAGTTGGTTGCTCGACATCCAAAGAGCGAACGGCTCCGGGGGATGACGACGTGTGAAGAGCATATGCCGGGTTCGCATCAGGCACAAAAATGGTCACCGGAACGATTGCAAGGCTGGGGAGCCAGCATCGGCCATGCAACGCATCAGGTCGTGACTCTTTTGCTGCAATCCAGAGCACATCCGGAACAAGCCTACCGAAGCTGTTTAGGGTTGTTGAGCCTCAGCCGCAAATACAGCGAACAACGACTGGAACAAGCCTGTTGTGATGCATTACTGGTTAAAAAGATCCATTACCAGTTCATCAAAAACTTACTGTTAAACCGACGAGAAGGCGTGCTTCAACAAGACGTGACCGTAACACCGGAACTGCATCACAGCAACGTTCGCGGCCCTGATTTTTACCATTGATGTGAGGAACAAACGAATGGAACACCTCTTCCACCAACTGAAACAACTGCGACTGGGTCATGCCGCCACGGCATTAACCCTGCAACAAGAGCAACCTGGCACATATTACGATTTAAACTTTGAAGAGCGGTTAAGTCTGCTGTTGGAAAGTGAATTACAAAGCCGCCATCAGACGCGGATCCAGAAGCTCAAACAACAAGCCAAACTGAGATTAAACGCCAGCGTGAGCCAAATCAGCTATCGGGGTGATCGTGGACTGAATAAAGCACAGCTCAGTGAGTTGCTAAATGGCGGTTATCTGCATCGGAAACAAAACATCCTGATCACCGGGCCGACAGGTGCGGGAAAAACGTATCTGGCCTGTGCGTTTGGAAGTCAGGCCTGCGAGCAACAACATGAAGTGCGGTATTACCGTCTAAAACGTTTATTGGATGATCTGAGTACAGGAAGATTAGATGGCACTTACCGCAAACAGCTCCAACAGTTAGGGCGAAAACAACTGCTGATCCTGGATGACTGGGGAATGGAAAAACTCACACAGGAACATACGGGTCATTTACTGGAAATACTGGAAGAACGATATCAGGAAAGCAGTACGTTGGTGATAAGCCAACTCCCTGCCAGTGAATGGTACAACATGATCGGAAATCCGACGGTAGCCGATGCCTTACTGGATCGATTGGTTCACAACAGCCATCGGATCGAATTAAAAGGTGAATCGATGAGAAAAATAGCGGATTGCGATCAGTTAGGGTAAAACTATAGGCGAGAAACAGAAGTGATCGGATTATCCCGAAACAAGTGATCGCAATCGCCGAAATACGCAGTTGCCGATTGTTATAATGAATAGTGCTCCATTGTTAAGTCAGTTTCTGGCAAATAGTATCTATAAATGTTGGGAACATTTTTGGCAATTCCTGTTGGAGCAAGGTCATTGAGAATTACGTTCACTTCATCCAGTGTTTTATGTTTTGCTATAAGATGATCAGCTCTCTACTGTATTACCTTTTCTGAAGCTCTTCATGTTTAAGTGGCTCTCCATACCCTGAAATATAAACCGCTGCATCGCGTCTGCATAAATAGCCGAAATTGGTGTTTTCTGTATGCCCGTTTTTGAAAAACACCGGATTGCCGTCTCCAGAATAGATTTTCGCTTTTCCGCGTATTCTTCATTATTGACTGTCTGACTAGAAAACCTCGCACGATATTTTTTAGCGCAATGATAAAAAAACCACCGCCTATAGCGGTGGAAAAAGACGACGATCGTCTGGTAATCGAAAAATTGCTACTTTGCCTGACGGCGATAAACTTCAACTAATTCAGTCACTAACTCACGACACAAAATGGATGTCATCAAATGATCTTGGGCGTGAACCATGACCAGAGTCATTTTGGTTTTACCTTCGCCTTCATCATCCTCAATTAACTTTGTTTGTACTGCATGCGCTGCTTTTCCAGCTTCAACAGCTTCCGCCAGTAATCCATCAGCTTCAGCAAACATACCTGCTTTAGCTTGACGTAACGCTTCAAAACAAAGACTACGTGACTGGCCTGCATTGACGATAATACCCATCACTGCTTCTTCAAGATCTAACATTGATTACTCCTTAAAAACCGTTATTCAGTGAAACCTTAGCGAACCATTCACCACTTTTTTTGACTGTCCGTTTCTGGGTTTCCAGATCAAGACTAATGAAGCCATAACGGTTCTTATATGCATTCATCCAAGACCAGTTATCGATAAATGTCCAAAGGTGATAACCACGGCAGTTACAGCCCTCGGAAATCGCAGCATGAATCCATTCGAGATGCCCTTTGATAAAATCGATGCGGTAATCATCTTTCACCTGACCATCGCCTGCGATGAAACGGTGCTCGCCTTCAACACCCATGCCGTTTTCAGAAATATAACTAGGAATATTTCCATAATGGTCTCGCAGATTGGTCAATATGTCGTAAATACCACGTTCATAGATTTCCCATCCCCGATATGGGTTCATCTTCCGGCCGGGCATTTCGTAGTTTTCAAAAAAGAAATCCGGCATAAAAGGTGAACACGGATTGATAGCATTCATCCGAGCTTTAACTCGCCGAGGTTGATAATAATTGATACCCAGCAAGTCAATCTTACCTGCTGCTAGCAATTCCTTATCACCGCTCTGATACACAGGCATCTGGTCATGTTCGCGCAGAATTTCAATTAACTCTTCGGGGTAACATCCTTTCACTGCTGGATCGAGAAATGCCCGATTGAAGAACAAATCAGCAACAAACGAAGCCTTCAAATCTGCAGGATTTGAAGAGCGTGGATAAGATGGGGTCAGATTCAGTACGATACCGATCTTGCCTGGCAGTGAGAGCGCTCGATAACTCTTCACGGCTGAACTATGGGCTAGCATCATGTGATAAGCCACTTGTGCGGCGCGTCGGAAATCTACTTGATTAGGGTAATGGAAGTCATATAGATACCCTCCTTCCACGACCACGACTGGCTCATTGAATGTCATCCAACAAGCAACGCGATCGCCAAAAAGGTTGAAACAGATTTCTGCATATTCAGCATAAGCATCAACAGTCGCTCGATTTTCCCATCCACCCTGCTCTTGCCAATACATCGGCATATCAAAGTGAAACAATCCAATAAACGGTTGAATACCCTTAGCCAATAATTCATCAATCACATTGTTGTAGAAGGCGACTGCCTCTTGATTAATGTTTTTGCCATCTGGCAACAAACGAGCCCAAGAAATGGAAGTTCGGAAACTGTTGTGGCCTATTTGCTCCATAAGAGCGATATCGTCCTTATATCGCTCATAAAACGTTGAGGTATCAGCAGGGCCAATCTGATTGTGAAAACGATTTGGTTCAGTTGTAAACCACTGATCCCAGATCGTGGGTGCTTTACCATCTTGTGCTGCGGCACCTTCCGATTGCGCGGCAGATGATGCACTTCCCCACCAAAACCCTTCAGGGAATTTATATTGCATTGATTTTTCCTCTTTGGATCAGGCTGCGAGCGGGTGAAGCCCGCAGCCTATGACAATTAAGCCTGACTCGGCGTGGCATTCATTTCTTCGTCTTCTGCCTTGGCGTTATCTGCATCTTGCTGCAACAGAGTTCGCTCATATGCACGCACAAATGGGTAATACATCAGCGCAGAGATCGCCATACAGATGAAACACATGATGACCGGGCTTAATGCCCAATTGGTAGCCCATGATGCGCCAATCGGAGCCGGTGTAGTCCACGCAGTCAACATGACTACTTTTTCCACCAAACCAAAATCAACCGCAAACCAAGCAAGAACGGCATTGACCATCGGAATAAGAATAAATGGCAGGAAGAAAATAGGGTTCATGATGATAGGTGCACCAAACAGAATCGGCTCATTGATATTGAAAAAGCCCGGCACCAAACCCATGCGACCAATAGTCCGTAGATGAACAGCACGGCTACGTATCAGTAAAAAAGCCAATGGCAAGGTTGAACCTACACCACCGATAAACAGGAAATGATCCCAAAACCCAGGTAAAAAAGTATGAGGAATAGCTTGGCCAGCTGCCAAAGCAGCTTGATTACTCGCTAAGTTGGCCATCCAGAATGGATTCATGATGCCCGTAACAATCATGGTTCCGTGAATACCTGCAAACCAAAGGATCTGACAGACCAACACGGCGAGTAACACAGCAGGCAAACTATCTGAGGCAGCAACAAGAGGCTTCAGCATATGCATGATTGCCTCGGGCAAAATCATGCCAGTGGTATGCTGTAGCCATAGATTCAACGGATGCAGAGTTAAAATAATAACCAGAACAGGAATTAACACTTCAAATGAACGCGCGACACCCGTTGGGACTTGGTCAGGCAAGCGAATAGTAATATTGTTGCGCTTCAGCCAAGCATAAACTTCAGTGGAATAGATAGCGCAGATCAATGCGGTAAAAATACCCTGACCTGAAAAATACTGTGTGGAGATAGCGCCATCCTTAAATTGCGCTGCCACCAACATAAACGACATCAGAGAAAGCAAACCCGTCGTGATAGGGTCAAGCGAATATTGCTTAGCTAGACTGGATGCAACACCAACCGAAATAAACAGCGTCATCAACCCCATGCTCATGTTGAATGGCAGCATCAACTCATTACGGTAGGTAGTTGAAAAATCAAGCCAAGCGCGAGCAAAACCCCACGTCGTCCCTTCTGAAATCGGCGGGAAAATAACCACCAACATGAAACTGCCAACGATCATAAATGGCAATGCAGCAATGAAACCATCGCGGATTGATACCACGTAACGCTGCTGACCTAATTTTCCAGCTAATGGGCCGATCCGTTGTTCAATCAGTCCTACTAGCATGCTATAGAGTGAATTCATCGTATTGTCCTTTCCTTGTTAACGTGATTAATCAATCAGAGATAAGGCAAAATCCAGTACCTTATCAGCGCGTTGCATGCCGTAATCCATCATGCCAATAGGTTCAACCTTGATGCCTCGCGTAGCCGCCTTCGCTTGCAACTCAGGCTGCATGTATTTGATTTGAGGCCCTAGCAATACCACCTGATACTTAGGCATTTGATCATCAAACTCCGAAGCACCGAAAGCCTTTATATCTGCAGCCAAACCTCGTTTATCAGCTTCAATAACCATTTTCTTCACCAGCAAACTGGTCGACATACCAGCAGAACAACACAGCATAATTTTCTTCATGATCATTCCTCTGTTTTAAATTGCAGGCACTATAGATCGGCCGAAGAATATCTGAAATCGATTTCACAATTTCAGATTTGCAATTGTGACGTTGATCACTCAGTCTTGCTTGATTATAAATAGGCAATAAAAAACAACACATAAGCCATTGTTATATATATATTTAATTAATATTGCGTTTTTATGGAGTCTATTGAGGCACAAAGCAATGATATTAAAATAAAAGATATCGATTTCACCACATTAATTATTTTGACGAAAAATCAATCAGATAGACCATGGAATTTTAGAAAAATAAGCGTCTGAGGACTTACAGTTGGCAGGATGAATTAGTTCTGAACGCGCCGATGCCGACACAAGGCAAAGCGTAGCCGGGGAAGAACGCCCAACTACGCTTTTCGAGGTATTAATCTGAGGGCTTATGGAGCAGCACTAATCTCTGATGGAATGTCAGGTGTAGTCGTGCTACCAATAACAGAAGATGATTCCGACTTTGAACTCATTTGCGGCGCATACCAAGTGTTCAATCCTTGTTGTGTCTGCTCCGCAGCAGCTTCAGGCGTCATTTTGCCTAACACAACAGCTTGCGTCACCTCAGCCAATCCATCTGTAAACGATGGTTGACCGCGAGACAAAAACTGAGCCCCCAGTCTGATAGTAGAATCGCAGGTATCTCGCCACCCCATCATCGTGCTTGCCACAGGATCTTTTAATTCAAAAAAATGGTTGGAAAGAGAGAAAAAACCGGGAACTGAATTGGAAAATAACTCTGCAAATTCGGCTGAGGCCATCCACTCCACCAGTTTCATCGCCGCTTCCTTATGTTTACTAGCAGTATTAATACCAATGCCCATATCCGTATGATCAGTGAAATAACAAGCATCACCAGCCTTAGCGACTGGCGGAGGGAATGCGCCAAAATTAACCTTTCCAGTAAACTGAGTAATAGCCCAAGATCCAGCCACAATCATGGCAGCCTTGCCTGTAGCAAACGCATCGACGGCTTTGGTTTCTGTTGCTTCAGCAGGGTTAGCCCCTATATAGGGAGTCCAACGAGACAGCTCTTTAAATACATCAACATACGGCGAATCGGTAAACCGAGCCTGGCCATTAACTAACGCCTGTCGTCCATCCTCGCCATGCCAATAATTCGGCCCGATATTTTGATATCCTAATTCCGATACGACCCAGCTATCATGAGCCGCAAATGCCAGCGGCAGATAGCGTCCATCCTGTTTTACCTTTTCTAACACAGCAAAAAATTCGGCGCGGGTTTTAGGTGGCGTTAATCCAAGCTGTTTAAAAATGTCTATGTTGAAATAAAAACCCTGGATCACCGAAGCAATCGGTAAGCAAAAAGTTTGCGCTCCCGTATCTGTTTGCCAAGCCGCTTTTGCAAAACTGGGAAAATTCTCCATCCCCGGTAAATCCGTCAAATCAACTAAATGGCCTTGTTTAAACACTTGCAACGATTGGTCATAAGGCCGGCAAGTAATGAGATCGCCAGCACTTCCAGCGGCTAATCGTTTGGATAAACCTTGATCATATTCAGCCGAACGGATCGGCTGCAAACGCACGGTTATATCTGGATATTTGGCTTGAAATCGAGGTAAAAAACGCTCTTTCCATAGCACTTCATCATCAACTCGCCATGTTTCCAGAACCAATTCCTCTGCCACAGCAGAGAAGCAGATCCCCCATGCCAGTAGGGCACTCATAAATTTCCACATATCATTCCCCTAAACTTTGAAATGCGCGATGAGAGCCTGCTGCCGGTCAGCAAGTCCTGCCAAGACCTCACTACTATTTGCCGACGCTTTTGACGCTTGCTCCGTTTCGTAAGCCACATCAGCGATACTGGCTACATGCTGTGCAACACCTTGGCTCACCGATATTTGTTCTTCTGCGGCATAGGCCACTTGGTCAGCAATCTCTTTAATCGCTTTCATGCGCAAGGCAATATTTTCCAACGCATGTTCGGTTTCTTTTGTTTGATGAACGCTCAATTGAGTTTGCTCGTGACTGCGTTCCATAACCGCTGCCACTTCGCTACTGCAGTTTTGTAGATTGTGAATCATGGCCTGGATCTCTTGTGTGGCCCTTTGCGAACGTGTCGCCAATGCTCTGACTTCATCAGATACCACGGCAAATCCTCGTCCTGCATCACCCGCTCGGGCAGCTTCGATAGCAGCGTTCAACGCGAGCAAATTTGTTTGCTCCGCAATTCCACGGATCACGTCTAAGATATTGCCAATATTGTTACTGAAACCCTCTAACTTATGAGTAATAAACACTGCCTCTGAAATTTCAGTAGCCAGTTGCTCAATACCACGACGATTTTCCAGAACAATACTCATACCCCGTTGGCTTTCATTATTGGCTGAGTCCACTTCACTTCTCGCGTGTTCGCTAGATCGAGCTACCTCTGTAGCACTGGATTCGAGTTCTGATATGGCGGCGGCTACTTGATCTGTTTGCTTTTTCTGCTCCTGAACCCGAGTCATGACCAACTCACTAATATCAGCCGTATTTTGTGTCTCTCGCACTAGATCTTCAGATCCATTTTGAATTTCGACCAGTAGTTCATTCGTATTGTGAGCTAATAGGTCAATCGAGTTAGCGAGTTCACCCAATTCATTTTTTGCTCGGTAGTTAATACGTAACGTCATGTCACCACGGGCCATCAAAGCCAGGATTTCATTCATTCGAACCAGAGGAATTTGAATACTCCGCGCCGTACTCCAAGCAATAACAATTGCTACCGCTGCGGAAAAACACGAAACAACCAAAATCCAAAAGCTAGCGCTTTGAACTGCCGCATCAGCACTTTGTCTATCGACTTGCATGCTCTGATTGCTAATGGATATGAGTTTGTCTAATGCCAATCCGAGTTGTTTGGCTGACGAGTCTTGTTTAGTTTGTAAGACCAGCATTTGTTGGCTGATCACCTGATTGCGGGACAACGCCTCAATGAACCCTTGTTCTCCAAAAACCAATTGCGGAATACGTTGCACATGCCGGGTAAATCTGGCTTTTACATCATCTGGTACCGCGATCCTTGCCAAGCGCTGGTTGGCTATTTCGATATCCTTAGCCAGAACAGACTGCAAGGCTTGCAGATTGGTCTTGGCATCGGCACGCTGAATCATCTTCAGATCACGAGCAATTCCGCTGGTGATCAACTCTGCCTTGTTCTGTAAAGATCGCTGACTAGCAGTAAAATGCAATAACAAGTCAGCCGCCGAACGATAGTTATCGTCCAGTTGTAAAAAGTCGCTACGCATTTGCGATAGCTTGTGCGCTAACGTAGCCGCTTCTTCATGCAGCCCCATCAACTGTTCCGAAATAGTAAATAACTGCGGAGCCTCATGAATTACTTTCTGCAACTGTTGTGTACTTTCAGCATCTAATGTCAATGCCGAAAAATCGCGGATGTATTGAACATAACGCGCTTTTTCTTGAGTAAAACTCTGTTGTAAGCGAGGGAAGCTCGATAATTCCCAGCTAGCTAAATGCGCTAAGGTATCCCTATCAGCAGCCATCAAGGCTTCTCGCAAACGACTAGCATTTAATGTCAGGGGTGTCGCCACTTCTGTAACCTGACGAAACCGACCATGAATGGTCGCAGTTTTCACATAACTGATAACACCAAGGAACAGTAACAACAGCAGGAGAAATGCAAAACCCAACCTAATACGTTGCACAATTGAAATTGCCATAACCTCATTTCTCCATGAGCAAATACTGAATTATTTTTTGTCAAAAAACCCAAGGCACCAAAAGGTGCCTTGGGTCATTACTTGGAATCACAGGTTATGGCTTTAATTGGCCCTGACAATCGAGTGGCATGAGATCTTTACTCGGTTGTATCAAGGTTGCTGGCACCCAACGGACATCCGCTAAATCGATGCGGGCTTTACCGCTGGTAGCAAAAATGAACGGAGTATTAATTTTCGTAAAATCCATTCCATCTTGCAGGCAGCTTAACGGCAGACTTAAGGTAACCCATTTACCTACGGGCAATTGACGCAGAGCAGGAGCAACTTCAATCGCTTTTCCACAAGGCCAACCACACTGTAGCCCCAGCGTCATATTGCTTTCTGGCACTTCTTGCATACGCAGAGTCACTTGCAATTCACTGTTGGCTTTCAGATAGCTTCGACGATCTGCACCTTTAACTTGGGTGGTCTGAAGTTGAATGGTGGCACCTGTATCGACATCTGGTTTGTTCTCTCCCATGAAGGTCACTGCACGTGCATCTTGCTGGCGGAGATAGTCAATTGGTTGCACCTTGATGTACTTCATTTCAGTTGTGCTATTACCTGAAACTTCAGTTCCCGTCCAATTGCTGGCGTCCCCCATTCGCAGCCGATGTTCTTCGCTCGCCTTCGGTCCAAACAACTCCATGACCTTATCCGCAGCAACCAACTTGGCAGGGTCAGTTTCGTTACAACCAAACTTACGCTCATCCAAAGGAAGCGTATCTAAATTGCTTACCCGAGCAGCCACCGGTGATGCTTGTTTATAACTCAGACCATATCCATAAGGAAAAAGCGGAGCCATAGCACCATTAGGGTCTTGTTCAAAACTTGGACGTTTCCAATCAGGAATATTGCTTGGCGCACGATTGATTGAGGTAGCGCACTTCAGGAATGGCCAAGAGAAAGACAGACGCCCTTGAAAGTCATGCACAACCTGGTTTTTATCATTCTTGAATAGTACGTCAGTGATCCCTTCACCTTCAGTCCCTGGCAACCAAGCGGCAACGAAGGCTGAGGACAAGTTGATTTCTTCATTGACGTACAACGGACGTCCGGAAAACAACACCGTTACAACAGGAATCCCGGCAGCTTTCAACTTTTTCAAAGTCAGCAAATCGTCGTGATAGCTGCTTTTTAATTCGGAATAGGCGAGCGTTTTATTGTCAGGGATATCACCAAACCATTCTGCATAAGGATCCTCCCCCATGACCATAATGGCTACATCCGGTTTTGTTGCTTTAAAATCAATCGATTTCGCATCTACCAAAACGTTATCCGCACCAACTGTAGAGCGAATCGCATCTAGCATGCTTTGGGCACCCGGAAAATCAGTGCGTTTATTTTCAGTCCCCTGCCAAGTGAGACTCCATCCACCAACCTGTTTACCCAAATCCTCTGCAGCACTGCCAACGACCAACACTCGGCCATTACGGTTTAATGGCAATACATTTCTCTCATTTTTCAATAAAACCAGAGATTTACTTACAGCTTCTCGAGCCAGAGCTTTATGCTCTGCAGCACCTAACTCAAGCTGCTTACCCGCCAACTCGCGTGCAGAAGGCTGAGGCTTTTCCCATAATCCAGCCCGCATCTTAACCCGAAGAATGCGAGTGACCGCATCATCAATCCGACTCATGGGTATTTGACGGTTAGCTACACCATCGAGCAAACTTTGACGAAACGTCAGCCAGTCTTTTCGGGCTGTTACCATGAATACATCGATCCCGGCCAATACAGCTGGTAGGCAATTTCCCATGGTACATCCAGCAATTTCGCTATGGCCATTCCAATCAGAAACAATCAGCCCATCGAAGCCCATCTTGCCTTTGAGTACATCGGTCAGCAGATATTGGCTACCATGCAGCTTCCCATTGAACTCAACATTATCATTTTCCAACACATCACGATTTAGCTTGTTATTCCAGCTATTGAACGATGCCATGACAACTTGCGCACCGGCATCCAGACCTGAGAAATAACCCATTGCGTGCAAATTACGTAGTGCTTCTTCAGAGTAGGAATTTTGACCTCTATCGACACCATTCTGCGTACCGCCATCTCCGACGAAATGCTTAACATTAGAAATTACATGACGTTGACCACGAAGGTCGGCAGCTGAGCCCTGCAGACCGCGGACCATTTCACCTGCATAGTGATAGACAATTGCCGGGTCTTCGGAATAACCCTCGTAAGTACGCCCCCAACGATCATCCCGAGGAACAGCTACGGTCGGAGCAAATGTCCAATCCAGACCTGTAGCTGCAACTTCACGTGCAGTTATTTGTCCAATACGGAAGATAAGATCGGGGTCGTTAGCGGCACCTAATCCGATGTTGTGCGGAAACAATGTTGCGGAAAAAACATTGTTATGGCCATGAACCGCATCCGTTGCCCACATGAATGGAATACGAAAACCTCGGCCCTTAAAACCAGCTTCAGCAGCCAGCCAATACTGATCAGCTTGTTGAGCCCAATCCGCTGCAGATGCGTGTTTGTTGTTATTAGGCCATCCACCACCGCCATTAAGCACAGAACCTATTTTGTACTTACTAATCTCTTCCGGTGTTACCTCACGAAAGTCAGGTTGGATCATCTGCCCAACTTTTTCCTCTAAAGTCATTTGCTTGAGCAACGCCTTAATGCTTTGTTCCATTTTTTGATCTTTTGGTATGGCACTATGGATCTTAGGCCATTGCGCAAAGTAAGGGGCATCTGTCAGCACATCCGCCGACACTGAATTCAATATTCCACTCGCAAAACTACAACCAACAAAAAGATAGGCCGCAGACCTAGCCAGATTGATTTTCTTTTTCATTCGTCACTAACTCCTGATATTCGCATCCATAACATGACTTATCGGCATCCCAAATCGAGTATAGGCAGTAAAGACCCAATGTGAAATCGATTGCAAATTAGCTACCATGGTAAACGGAATCCCTTCTGACATTCCAGCTAATATGCAGCTTATTAGAACAAATCAGGCTACTAATTATTAAATATAGAGAAAGATCACAAATACAAAACCAATTAAGAAATCGACATCAAAATCAATATCAAATCAAATAAAATCACCAACCAGAAGGATAAAAAACTCATCTAAATCACGACAAAAGAAGATAAAAACCCATAAAAATAAGAAAAAATCGCTTAATCCAACACAAAGCTCAAAAAATGAAATCGATATCTTTTTCGTGTAAATTTAAAATATGTACACACATATGACAGAAATTTTGCCACGCTCTTCACATTTCACAGATGCAGACTTGATTTACAGATTCAAGTGTTGTTATTTACATCTTGAAATCGATTTCTAATGAGTGATGGCAATTCATCACGACACCGCGCAAATTGAACGGGAGGCAGAAATCGACCCGACAATTTTCTGTCTGCTATCAAAGAGGTCAAAAATGAAAATATATCGACTAAGCCCCTTGGCGGTGGTCATGTCTTGCTTCATCGGTTTATACGGCTGCGCACCGGGGAGTACAGGTAATAGCTCAGCTTCAAGCTCTGGAGCATCGGCAGGCCCAAGCCAAGAATTGCTCAACAATGGTAAATTTACTCAAGGTTCAGATGGTTGGTGGACCGCCGGGGCGACCCTTGGGGTAGATAACCAGATGGGATGTGCAACATTTACTGACTCGGGAGCGAATCCTTGGGATGTTATTCTCGGTCAATCAGGCATATCGCTGGTTGAAGGACAAACCTACACGTTACACTTCAAAGCACGGGCCAAAAAAAGCGTCCATATGAAGGCTCTCGTCCAGCATGATGGCGCACCATATACCAGCTATGTAGTGCAAGACATTGAGCTGAATGACACAGCCAAACCCTTTGATATCAAATTCACCCCTTCAGCCAGTGACGAAAAGACTCAGCTTCAATTCCAAATGGGAACTCAAGCGCCTACAACTATCTGCGTAGGCGACGTATCGTTGGTTGGCCCGAGTTTTCATAAAAAATCCAATTTGGCAACGGTACGCGTGAATCAAGTTGGCTATCTGACTAAGGCCCAAAAGCGAGCGACCATTGCAAGCGATGCCAAAGAGCCTCTCACCTGGCACTTGCTGAATGCCCAAGGTGAAATCCTTGCAGAAGGTAAAACTAAGCCTTTTGGTTTGAATGAAGCCTCTGGTGAATTAGTGCACAGTGCAGACTTTAGCCAAGTCAATACACCCGCAACAGGGCTCGTATTGGAAGTCGCTGGTCAAAAAAGTCATCCATTCAACATTGGTAATGACATTTATCACACCATGAAATATGACGCGCTCTCCTTCTTTTACCAGCAACGCAGTGGTATCGATATTGAAGAGAAATACGTTCAACGACCAAACCTCGCTCGGCCTGCAGGTCACAAGCCTGAGAAAGTAACCTGCTTTGACGCACAAGATGCCAAAGGTAACAAATGGCCTGGCTGTGACTTTTCATTAGATGTAACTGGCGGTTGGTACGATGCCGGAGATCAGGGTAAATACGTGGTTAATGGCGGTATTTCTGTCTGGACATTGATGAACCTTTACGAGCGTGAGCAATTAGCCAAAACCAGTGATAAAAATGCCTTTGCCGATGGCAAAGTAAAAATTCCAGAACAAGGGAATAAACATAACGATCTGCTCGATGAGTCACGCTGGATGATGGATTTTTTCCTTGCCATGCAGATCCCGGACGGTAAAAAAGTGTCAGTACCCGTTGGCGATCAATCCAAACATCTGGAGAGTCTGCAGCTAACCGAAATTGATGCCTCAGGAATGGTATTCCATAAAGTGGCAGACAAAGCCTGGACCGGTATGCCGCTGCCACCACACAAAGATCCACAACCTCGTTATCTCAGCCATCCAAGCACTGCCGCCACTCTCAACATGGCAGCAACAGCAGCTCAGTCCGCTCGTGTGTGGAAAGAACAAGATCCGGCCTATGCTGAGCGTTGCTTAAAAGCAGCAGAAAAAGCCTGGCAAGCCGCAAATCGTCATCCGAATGTGTATGCCTACGACAATTTTGTCGGCTCAGGCCCCTATGATGATACAGACTTGAAAGATGAGTTTTACTGGGCTGCTGCCGAGTTATTCACTACAACAGGGAAAGCGGAATACAAAAAAGCCATCCAAAATTCTTCGTTCTACCTGACCGCCCCTAAAGGCGACAAAGCAGGTACCGGCGACCTTTATTGGCAGGGTGTGAGCAGTGCAGGCACCATTACTCTCGCCATGGTTCCCAATAAATTAGATAAAAAAGATATAGATAAAGCTCGCTCAGCAATCATCGCGGCAGCTAACGGTTATCAACAAGGTGTAGAGAAAGAGGGATATTTAATTCCATATCAAGCGGTTGAATATCCATGGGGTTCTAACTCTAACCTGATGAACCGAAGTATCTTCCTCGGGTTGGCCCATGACTTCACCGGTGAGCGTAAATACCTGCAAGCAATGTCAGATGCCATGGATTATGTACTGGGACGTAACCCAATGGATCAATCCTACGTATCTGGCTACGGTTTCCGTCCACTGAAAAATCCACATCATAGATTCTGGGCACATCCGGTTGATCCTGCTTCACCGCTGGTTCCTCCGGGCGTTCTCTCCGGTGGCCCGAACTCCATCAGTTTCAGCGATCCAGTGGCGTCAACTATGAAAGGAAAATGCATAGGCCAGACTTGCTGGAAAGATGAAATCGGTGCTTGGACGTTGAATGAAGTGACCGTGAATTGGAACGCGCCCTTTTTCTGGACAACCAGTGTTCTGGATGAAGGTGGCTTAACCCACTAACCGCAACAGTGATGGGATTCGGTGATTTAAACCGGATCCCATCATTCATCATATTCTTGCAACAGGTTTTCCATGCAAAAATTTATACGACATCTCGCTATTATCGCCAGTATGGGACTAGCGGCCTGTGGTGGTGGGCAAAGTGATGAGTCTGCATCGACCACACCAACCATGCCGTCCTCGCCCATGCTTCGAGATCAAACAACCATTCCTATTGGTGTGGCTCTCGCCGTAGGAAGTTTTGAAAGTGCATCTAGCATTCGTTACAGCCCACAAGCCAGCCAACTGCGCAATCTGGCAGCACATGAGTTCAGCTCAGTGGTAGCAGAAAACGTCATGAAACCGGAGTTCATTCATCCTCAAGAGGATCAATACAACTGGAACGATGGTGATTATCTGGTCAAATTTGCAAAAGATAATGGCATGAGAGTTCATGGCCATACACTGGTGTGGCATAACGCGCTACCCAGCTGGATGAGCAATTACACCGGTGACTGGGAAGCCATGCTCGCGGAGCACATCACTACAGTGGTCAGTCATTACAGCAGCGATATCAACAGTTGGGATGTTGTTAATGAGGCATTCCTGGATGATGGCAGTGTTCGTTCCAGTATTTGGTCCACTCATATCAGCGATTATATTGCCAAGGCCTATGTACTTGCACATGCAGCAGACCCCGATGCGGAATTGTATTACAACGACTACAACATCGAAGCAATGCCAAAGAAATTAGATGCTGTTCTGAATATGGTAACCAATTTCCGCAACCGAGACATACCGATTGATGGAATAGGCTTTCAATTACATATCGACCGTTACTGGCCCAGCACCACTGAAATCCGCCAAGCCTTCAGCCGTTGTGTAGCCATGGGTTTAAAAGTTCGAATCTCCGAACTCGACATACGCATGAATCCGAATAACACCGCCACTACACTAACGACCGAATTAGCAGAGTTACAACGACAACGTTATCGTGACGTGATCACCGCCTATCTAGAAACAGTGCCATATGATCTCCGTGGTGGTATCACCGTTTGGGGATTAACCGATGCAACAAGCTGGACACCTGGATACTACCACATACCCGACTGGCCCCTGTTATTTGATGCAAATTTTCAACGTAAACCGGCATGGACAGGAATGAGCGAAGCATTAATTGCGACGCCTTAAATGATTGAGCTGTTCCATTTAAATGGAACAGCTCAATCATTTGAAGTACCCGTTTTTTGATGAGAGTAAAAATGCAATATAAAAAACAACGCGGATTTACACTGCTGGAAATTATGGTAGTGATTGTGATTCTGGGCATTCTGGCGAGTTTGGTCGTGCCTAATTTAATGGGCAATAAAGACCAGGCAGATCACCAGAAAGCCGTCAGTGACATCGTCGCGCTGGAAAATGCACTGGATATGTACAAGCTGGACAATAGCCGATATCCGAGCACGGATCAGGGGTTAAATGCGCTCATCATCAAACCAGACAGTGAACCTGCACCGAGGAATTACAAAGACGGCGGTTATATCAAGCGCCTGCCAGCAGATCCGTGGCAAAACGAATATCAACTCTTAAGCCCCGGCGAACACGGCAATATTGATGTGTTTTCTGTGGGACCAGATGGTCAAGCTGGTACGGAGGACGACATCGGTAACTGGGCATTAGACCCACATAAAAATTAACTTCATCGGCGGTTCTCATGGAGATAAAACTGACATTTTGTCATGGCATGACACTGGTAGAGATGATGGTGGTGACCACAGTATTGGCAATCGTCCTTCTCACATTAATACAGATGATTAACGGACCGGTAATGCCAAAGATTCCACTACCAGCCTCATTTCAACAATGCAACATAAGTGGTTCCCTGGCATGAAAAATAGGGGATGTGCAAAGTCAGCAATATCTTAAACAGGCAAAATTAGTATGTTCGCTCTGAAAGATCCCTCTGCGTTTAAACGTTCGCTTTGTATTTGCTATCAAGAGGAATCACGATGATTTTTGTTGTATCGAAAGGATGGTTGCTAAATAGAATTAAAAATGGGATAGAAAATCACGAGGAATATGTACTGGAAACATTGGAAGCTGCCCGCTTTCTTCAGATGACAACCATCGAATTGAAACGGGCCATCCTGAACACTGAATGGTTGCGCGGACATTTACCACCCGATGCTTACAAAGTAGGTAATAAATATTACTTTCTATTCCGTGATTTGTTGGCTTTTCGAAATCGTGGAAAAGCATTTTAGAGCCTTGGTGTTCATCTTCAGCCGCAGCAGCGCTTATATTTTTTACCACTGCCACACGGACACGCGTCATTCGGTTTGATTTTCGCCGCGCGAGCATATGGCAAAAACTCGCCGACGGTATAAACCCACTCGCCTTGCCAACGCACGAACTGCGAGCGCTCAAGGTGTGGATGCAACCCACTCTGATCGCGATACCAGGCACAGAAGGTCACTTCACCAAGATCACCATCCATTTTCGCATCACGGATCTCCAGTTTTTCCCATTTTGCAGAATGGCCATCTGCAGCCAATTCAGCTTCACTCACTGCCGGACGCTGTTCCGGATGCCAGGTCCGCAACACATAACCCCAAGCATCAGCGCGATAAAACGCCGTAAAGCGCGAACGCATTAATTGTTCCGGTGTTTGCGCTGTTTTTTCGCCCAACAGTAATGGCTGACAACACTGAGCAAATAACTTTTTACTACCACAAGGACACAATTCAGTACTGGCTGACATGAGGTTTTCCAAAATACGGGCTAGTGACTATTTTACCATAGCGCCAGAGAAAGACGCCGCAGCGATACAACAGGATTTTTACGCCTGACGAACGATAAAACAGCAAAAATCAGCTACGCTTGGGGGAATAGACCCAAAGTAATTGGAGTTGCAGCAAGGCGACAAGTAAGCGAGTCCCCATGAGCATAGAAATGCTATGTGATTGGGGTGAGAGAACGCCGTCAACGACGCGGCAACTTCAAGTACGAAGGGGTATAGAGCATTGTCTCTGGAGTACCGTCATGCCTTCTTATCAAACCCTACGGGTTCGGGGCAGAACCTTTGTCGTGGGTGATTTACACGGTTGCCTGTCACCACTGCAAGCGATCTTACAACAGGTACATTTCTCTGCGAAAAACGGTGATGTCTGTGTGCTGCTGGGCGATTTAACCGATCGCGGGCCTGATAGTATCGGCTGTCTGGCATTACTGGATCAACCAGGCGTCTACTCCATTCAAGGTAACCATGAACAGATGTGTAGCGCAGCCCTACACAACAAACCGCTGGGCATGTATAACTGGCTCAGTAATGGGGGTAACTGGTTTCATGAGTTATCTGCGGAAGCACAGCAACAGGTACGCGAATATTGGCTGCCCAAAATAGAACAGCTGCCATTAGCCATCGATTTATTTACGGCGGAACAGCTGCATATCGGTATCTGCCACGCAGATCCGGTTTTTAATGATTGGCAAGAGCTGCTAACCGCATTAGATACCTACCAAGCGCAACAACGCGAAACCCTGATCGAAAAACTGGTCTGGTCGCGGGAGCGGATCTCGTCAGCCACTAAATCTGGCTACCATTCTGGCACCTATCAAATCAATGGATTGGACTGGTGCATCATGGGGCATACGCCTATTCGCCCTACCCCATTTCGCAAAGGTAACTGTATCTGGATCGACAGCGGTGCCGTTTTTCCCAGCGGTTATTTAAGTGTGCTCGAAGTCGGCCACGAATTGCATTGCTATCAAGCCAGACTGTAAAAATCTGGCCTGATGTTTACTTTAATTAATTTCCGGAACCGCTGTTAATTCCTGCCGTTCCTGCGATAACAGCCAGCCGCCGATCAAAACACCGACACCACATAACGCCATGACATAATAACAAGGTGCCATCGGTTCATTTTTAAGCCAGAGCGCTACCACCATCGGCGTTAACCCACCAAAGATCGCATACGACAGATTGTAGGAAAAAGAGAGGCCAGAAAAACGGATCGCCGGTGGAAACGCATTCACCATGACATAAGGCACCGCCCCCACAATCCCCACAAAGAAACCAACCAAGGGATAAAGGATCGGCAACAGCGCATGATCGGCGACCACACCATGGTAAAACACATATGCCGACACCCCAAGACCAATACTCCCGGCAATAAAAATCAAGCCACTACTGAAACGATCGTTCAGCCAGCCGAAGAATATACAGCCCACCGTTAGCGCGACGATGGCTAAGGAGTTCGCTTGGAGTGCTACTGCAGGAGCAATTGCCAGCTGTTTTTGCAGATAGGTTGGCGTCATTAAGATCACCACCACAATGGCGGCAGACAACAACCAAGTCAGCAGCATTGAAACCACCACCTCCACTTTATTGTTACCCAATACCTGCTTGAGCGGTAAACCTTCCACCAGCTGCTTTTTGGCCTTCATTTCTGCAAAGATTGGTGTTTCCTCCAACCAACGACGCAAGAACATCGCGCACAAACCAAATACACCACCCAGCAAAAATGGCACCCGCCACCCCCATGCTAAGATCTCGGCTTGAGTCAGAATGGAATTCAACGCGGTGGCGACTAATGAACCCAGCAAAATTCCCGCTGTCAGCCCTGCCGTTAAGGTGCCACAGGCATAACCGGTGCGATGTGTCGGTACATGTTCAGACACAAACACCCAAGCCCCCGGCACTTCGCCACCAATCGCCGCACCTTGTAAAATACGCAAGATCAATAAACCAACTGGTGCAATAATCCCGACCGTTTCATAGGTGGGTAATAACCCCATCAGCAGCGTTGGAAAAGCCATCAATAGAATGCTCAGATTAAACATTTTCTTGCGGCCAAACAGATCGCCAAAATGCGCCATGATGATGCCGCCCAGCGGGCGTGCCAGATAACCGGCAGCAAAAATACCGTAGGTTTGGAACTGACGTAGCCAATCGGGAATATCGGTCGGGAAAAAATGCTGGCTGACTACCGCGGCTAAAAAAACAAAGATAATGAAATCATAAAATTCTAATGCACCGCCTAAAGCCGCCAATGACAGTGTTTTGTAATCATTTCGATTGAGTTGGCGATGTTTCGCCGAAGTAGATAACGATGATATATCTTGTGGCATAGCTTCCTCGCAATGGAAATAAGCAGGATCCTTCTCACTTAGGCTACAAATTCGCAATAATTAGCAAAATTTTGCATTTTTACAGCGCAGCAACCGCACATCTGATTAAACACCCATGGCAAAGTGATGACAATCACATATCCCGACTAATTTGCATCTTTACACCGCGTGATCGATCGATTTTCTGTCATGAAAGCCAATTCTGTACGGGTTCAGCTTTGCTTTCCCCGGTTGCGTCCTTATACTGCTGGATAACTTAATACCTTGGAATCACCACCATGGAATACAACACCTCCCAGCTTTGTGATATTTACCAGGATCAAGTCGATGTCGTGGAACCGATGTTCAGTACTTTCGGCGGACGTCCCTCCTTCGGCGGGCTGGTAACCACCATCAAATGTTTTGAGGCCAATGGCATTATTCGCCAACTCGTCAAAGAAAGTGGCGTCGGGCGTGTGCTGTTAATCGACGGTGGTGGTTCGTTACGACGCGCCCTGATCGACGCTGATATTGCTGCAACTGCCGCGGATAACGGTTGGGAAGGCATTATTTGTTACGGTTCCGTGCGTGAAGTCGATGCACTGGCTGATCTGGAGATCGGCATTCAGGCGCTGGCGTCCATTCCGGTAGGCGCTGATGACGATGAAATTGGCGACAGCGAACTGCCAGTGAATTTTGGTGGCGTAACCTTCCTGCCAGAAGATCATATTTATGCGGATACCACGGGCATCATTCTCTCGCCTGAACCGCTCGATATCGAATGATTAAAAAATTGAATGATTGAAAAAAGCCGGCTTCGTTAGCCGGCTTTTTGTTTTAGTCTTCGCTGTTCATCTGGTCCATCTTGCCCAGCAATGAACGTAAACGTTCGTGCCATGCCTGATGTTCATTCCGCAAATGCTGGTTTTCATCTTTCAACTGCTGATTTTGCGCACGCAGTTCATCCAATTCCATTTTCAGTAAACTGATGCCATCCACAGCGGATTGGACTTTCGCTTCCAGCTGTTCTAATACTTCAAAAGACATAATACACCTATACTCAATTCTGCCTTTAGCAGAAGCCTGTTCATTCGGGAGGCTAGCATAGTCTGCCAACGCCAGCGACACAACTCACCAACGCAAAAAGGCTCAACCTCAGCTTATAAATAGCACTCGATGTACAGTGCATACAACACGGTCAACCAGAGCCACTGTTTCATCGCATAACCCAGATTCCAGACCAGCATATTCCAGGCCTTGACCCGAAAGCAGGCAATCAAAGCCAAATTAGCCCCTGACAATGGTGTCGCTCCGGTCGCCAAGCCCCAGGCAAACAAAAACGTCATGCCTAACAAAGATGGATCCGGATGTAAGTGCCACAGCAACGGCGCTAAACTCGAAGTCATGATGATCGGGTGCACACCCAGATAGGCGATCAGTAAAATTACCAACGTCACCAGAGCCGCCTCAATAACACCATAATGAGTAATATGCGCAAACAACGCTTGCGGAGACCAGATCTGCGTCAAACCGTGGATCCCGGCAGCCAGTAAACCAGCGCCCAGAAACAACACCACCTGACTCCCCATCGCCGGAAAACGTTCCGTCACTTGTTGTTTCAAGGCAACCGTTACGTTTTGACGCGGCATCAGTAAGAGCGAAACGAGTGGCGCCATCAGCGCGATAATGCCGGTGATAGTGAGTGTTGGCCACCACCATTTCCCCACTAATACGGCAATACACAATAGGAGTGGTAAGCGTAATGTCTGCAGACGTAATGGATAACCCTCAAAATCAGCAATCCCCAAACGCCAGACATCCCACGTGGTGATGACCATCGCGCCAAGCACAGCTAATAGTCCAAACGGTAAAATACGGGAAAACTGCATACCGGGGGCATAGGTCAATGCCACCGCCATGGCAATAAAAAAGGGTGACCAAAATGCGGCACCGCAATAGATCCGATTAAGAATAATCACCTGACGCCGATCTAATGTGCCATTGACCGCCAGCCGGTCACCAACCACAAATAGCACCGACATATTGATCACTGCACCCAATAAACTGACACCGAGTAATGAACTGGCTAAACCGCGCCAGCCACGCCAATTAGGCTGCTGATTGTCTGATAGTGCACTGGTGGCCAGATTCAGCGTGCTGACGGCGGTAAATAACGCCACCATATCCAGATTAGGTAAGAAAAGCTCTTTAGCAGAAAAGCGAACACCATTAAGCCAACAGAACAGTAACAATAACAGTCCGGCACCATACAAAATACTGCACTGCCGCCGCGCCGCTTTATCCAGTCTTGGTCCCAGTAATAAGGCGGCACTCCAGGCGAGGATGGCACCGGGCCAAGGCGATAGACCAAGGAACAAATAACAAAGGTAAAGCCCCCACATACCGAACAACAGCACACCGGCAATCGGTTTAGACATGTTTCCTCCGCTGATAAAAACGGGGCTTTCGCCCCGTTAGATATCTTGTTCCATACTCAAAGATGGTTTTAGCGTGGATGGATGTCCAACCACTTTCGCTGGTACACCCACTACTGTGGTATGCGGCGGTACAGGAGAAAGCACCACACTACCGGCACCAATTTTGGCACCTTCACCGACTTCAATATTGCCCAGAATTTTAGCGCCAGCACCAATCATCACCCCTTCCCGGATCTTAGGATGACGATCACCGTGTTCTTTACCGGTGCCGCCCAAAGTGACGTTTTGCAGAATAGACACATCATTACCGATCACAGCAGTTTCACCAATCACGATACCGGTCGCATGATCGAGCATGATGCCGAAACCAATTTGCGCCGCAGGGTGAATATCCACACCATACACCACCGAGATCTGATGCTGCAGAAATAACGCCAGTGATTTACGCCCCTGCAACCACAGCCAGTGCGCAATACGATAGGCCTGCAAGGCCTGAAAGCCTTTCAGATACAGCAATGGCGTGGAGAGATAATTCACCGCCGGATCACGCTCAGTCACCGCACAGATATCACAAGCTACGGCATCCAGAATGGTCGGGTCAGCATGCACCGCTTGTTCAATGACTTCTCGCAACACAATCGGCGGCATGGTCAGGCTGCCCAGTTTATTGGCCAGCTGAAAGCTGAGTGCCGCGCCCAAACTGTCGTGATTAATGATGGTGGAATGAAAAAAGCTGGCCAGCATGGGCTCTTCCGCTGCCATTTGCACCGCTTCATCCCGAATCGTCTGCCAGGCTTTTTCTCTTTTAACGCATTTATTGCAGGCCATATTACTCCCTAACCGCATCGTTTCATGGCTGATGATTCACATGCTCTTTGGGCAGCACAGAAATGGGGTCCATATGAATTAAAATATCTGAAATCGGAAATTGTGCTTTCAGCTGCATCTCGGCTAAATCAGCCAACTCATGTGCTTTTACCAAAGGCAGGTCATCATCTAATTCCAGGTGTAACTGGATAAAACGCATCGGGCCAGAAATACGTGTTTTTAAATCATGGATCCCACGAACACCATCAACAGCACAACAGATATCACTGATCTGCTGGCATTCCTCTTCCGGCAATTGGCGATCTAATAACGTTTGAATCGCATCATACCCAATTTGCAAGGCACTCCACAGAATATACCCGCCCAGTAAAATAGCAAAGATGGCATCTGCATTTGCAAACCCTTGTGATGACAGCACTAACGCCAACAATACCGCGGCATTGAGTAACAGATCTGAACGATAATGCAGGGAGTCTGCTTTGACTGCCTGACTGCCCGTTAGCTTGATGACATAACTTTGGAACGAAACCAGAATTAAGGTCAGTGCCAGCGACGCAATGCTGATCCAGATCCCGACATTAATGTGCTGCAACGGTTTGGGGTCGACCAACGCATCCAAACCATGCATTAACAACACCACTGCCGAGCCAGTGATGAACGCTGCCTGCGCCAGACTCGCCAGCGATTCCGCTTTACCATGCCCAAACTGGTGATTATCGTCCGCAGGGATCAATGCATAACGCACAGCCAGCAAGCTGATCAGCGATGCGCTGATATCCATCATCGAATCCGTCAACGATGCTAGCAAACTGGATGAACCCGTCATCAACCAAGCGGTCAGTTTTCCGATGATTAAAATACCGGCTGTTGCCGTCGACGCCAGCCCGGCAAAGGTCACCCAGCGATAATAATGTCCCTGCTCTGTAGTCATCCGTGTAAAACCGATATAAATATAAGGGAATATAGTATAGCCGACAGAGCAGAGGCCAAAAAGCAAAAAGGCCTAACCGATGTTAAGCCTTTGATATATGGTGCTGATATCCGTTTAGCTGTCTCAGCTATTTTGCATAGCCACGGCAATCTCCGCCTTCCGACGTTTTTCTGCCGCCGCCATCATCCACCAACCAATAAAGGTAGCGATAGAAACGACCAAAATGATCAATGTCGCCAAGGCATTAATTTTCGGGCTAACCCCTAAACGTACACTGGAAAACACTACCATCGGTAATGTGGTTGCATTCGGCCCGGAAACAAAACTGGTGATAACCAGATCATCAACAGACAGCGTAAAACCCAGCAACCAACCAGCAGCAATGGCCGGCGCAATCGACGGTAACGTGATCAGAAAGAACACTTTCAGCGGTGTTGCACCCAGATCTTGCGCCGCTTCCTCAATGGAACGATCCAGCTCCTGCAAACGAGAGCGTACAATCACGGTCACATAAGCCGCCGTAAACGTCACATGCGCGATCCAGATCGTCATCGCCCCACGCTGTGTCGGCCAGCCAAACATATTCGACATCGCAACAAACAGCAAAAGTAACGCCAGACCCGTGATCACTTCCGGCATCACCATCGGCGCCGTCATCAAAAAAGCGAAGCTGGTTTGCCCACGGAAATTACCAATCCGCGTCAGCACAAAGGCTGCCAGCGTACCAATAACCACCGCCATACTGGCACTCATGACACCGATCGACAGACTCAGTGTCACGCCATTCATCATCAGTGTGTCGGCGAATAATTCGCCATACCACTTGATGGAAAACCCAGACCACACAGTAACCAAACGTGATTCATTGAATGAATACACAATCAGCAACAGAATGGGCACATACAAAAAGGCAAATCCGGCCAATAAAACAAAGGTACGGAATTTTGATTTCACTTGCGGGATCGGTGTCATGAACCATTCTCCTGCATTTCGCGACGTTGATAACGATAGAACCAGATGATCGGTACCATCAAAATGATCAGCATAACGACCGCGACGGCTGACGCCACAGGCCAATCACGGTTATTGAAGAACTCCTGCCACAGCACGCGACCAATCAGCAATGAATCCGGGCCACCCAATAACTCAGGGATCACAAACTCCCCCACCGCCGGAATAAACACCAACATAGAACCGGCAATAATGCCGCTCTTGGTTAATGGCAAGGTGATGGACAAAAACGTCCGGTATGGGCGTGCGCCCAAATCAGAAGCCGCTTCGACTAGTGAATAATCCATCCGCATCAACGCGGTATAAATCGGCAAGATCATAAATGGCAAATACGCATACACGATACCAATGTAGACCGCCGCATTGGTGTGTAACAACGTCAATGGCTCATCAATCACGCCCAGCCACATCAGGAAGTTATTGATTAAACCATTATTTTTAAGAATACCGATCCAGGCATACACGCGGATCAGAAATGACGTCCAGCTCGGTAATACGACCAGCATCAGCAATGCAATACGCATCGCTGGCGATGAATGCACAATCGCCCACGCCATCGGATAACCAATCAGCAAACAGAGTAACGTAGAGATAGTTGCGACCTGTATCGACTGCAGATACGAATCCAGATACATCTCATCATCTAACAGATAGAGATAGTTACCCAGATTAAAGACAACATTCAGTTTTTCCTCTGCATACGAAACCAGATCAGTGTAAGGCGGGATCGCGATCTGCACTTCCGCAAAACTGATCTTTAAGATGATCGCAAAAGGGATCAGGAAAAACAGCAGCATCCAGACATACGGAATTGCAATAACCAGATGCCGGCCGCGTGGTAACCAACCCATAAGAGGAAGTTGTCGCAACGTATCAAGATTCATATTGTCAGTACCACGCAAGAGTCAGGCTCCCAGCACAGATAGACTTCATCATCCCAAGTTGGTAATCCGGTACGGAAACGGTTCACATTCGGCAATGTAACGGTCACCAGTTTGCCGCTTTTTAAGCGCACATGGTAAACAGAGATGTCGCCCATATAGGCAATATTCTCAACAATACCGCGATCATAGTTGGAATGATCGGAAGGAATATCATCACGGAAGTGAATTTTTTCCGGACGCAACGCCACCGTGAGAGGCACGCCTTCCGCAACGGACGAACCATGATTGATCTGAATAGGATGCATCAATGCGTCAGACTGAATAACCATGTAGTCCGGGCCATCTTCAATCAGCGTTCCCTCAAAGATATTCACCGAACCAATGAATTCGGCACTCAGACGACAGTTTGGATGTTCATAGATCTCTTCCGGGCTACCGATCTGCACGAATTCACCACGATCCATGATCGCGATACGGCCAGCCATCGTCATGGCTTCCTCTTGATCGTGTGTCACCATGACGCAAGTTACGCCAACGCGCTCAATGATATCGACCACTTCCAGCTGCATTTTTTCACGCAGCTTTTTGTCCAATGCACCCATTGGTTCATCAAGTAACAGTAATTTTGGACGTTTCGCCAATGATCGCGCCAACGCAACGCGTTGCCGTTGACCGCCGGATAACTGATGTGGTTTCCGTTTGGCATACTGCTGCATATGCACCAGCTCCAGCATCTCATGTACACGCTGGTTGATCTCATCCCTTGGCAAACCATCCTGCTTGAGACCAAAAGCAATATTTTGCTCCACCGTCATATGTGGAAACAGCGCATAAGACTGGAACATCATATTGATAGGACGTTTATACGGCGGCGTATTAGCCAGATCCTGCCCATCCAGAATAATCTGCCCTTTGGTTGGCGTTTCAAAACCCGCCAACAGGCGTAATAACGTCGATTTACCGCAGCCAGATGCACCCAGCAAGGCAAATATTTCGCCCTTATTAATTGTCAGACTGACGTTATCAACGGCAGCGATGCCATCAAATAATTTGCTGACATTGCGGATTTCCAATAATGGTTGAGCTGAGGGCTCGGTTGATGCTAAGGCAGGTTTATCGACCACAGCCATGTTCCTTATTTTTCCCAGAAACAATCAAGGGGCGCCTAAGACGCCCCTATTCTTATAGATAAATACTTACTTACCTGTTTTGACTTTAGTCCACTCGCGGGTAATTTCGCGGTTGATCTTGGCAGGTAATATTTTCAGTGCAAACATCTTGGCCTTCAATTCTGCAGGCGGATAGATGTTAGGGTTATTACGCAAAACTTCATCCACCATTGGCAATGATGCAGCATTACCACTGGCGTAAGAAACATAGTTAGATACTTTAGCGATCACTTCCGGACGCATCAGATAATTAATAAATGCATGTGCGTTTTCCGGATGTTTAGCATCTGCCGGAATAGCCAGCATGTCATAGAACACCAACGCACCTTCTTTCGGGATCACATAATCAACCGTGACACCGTTTTTAGCTTCCTCAGCTCGTGCGGCCGCCTGCATGACATCACCGGACCAGCCAATTGCCACACAGGTGTCACCATTTGCCAGGTCATTGATATATTGTGATGAATGGAAATAAGCAATATGTGGACGAAGTGTGGCCAGTAATTTACCCGCTTCTTTATAATCCGCAGGATTAGTACTGTTAGGATCTTTGCCCATGTAATGCAGCACAGTCGCCATAATCTCTGTCGGCGCATTCAGGAATGAGACACCGCATTTTTGTAATTTAGACAGATTCTCCGGCTTCAGCACAGCATCCCAGCTATCCAGTTTGAAATCCGGCCCCATCACGGCAGCTACTTTTTTCGGATTAAAACCAATACCGGTGGTACCACCGAGATAAGGCATGGAATGCGCGTTGTCAGGATCTTTATCCGCTAACAACTTCATGATATCGGCATCCATGTTCTTCAGATTAGATAATTGGCTCTTATCTAATTGCTGAAAAACACCGGCTTGGATCTGACGAGCCAGAAAATCAGAGCTTGGAACAACAATATCAAATCCGGTATTACCCGCTAATAACTTAGCTTCCAGAACTTCATTACTATCAAACACGTCGTATACAACTTTGATACCTGTTTCTTTCTCAAAATTAGCAACAGTATCTTCCGCGATATAATCGCTCCAGTTATAAACATGCAGAACTTTTTCTTCCTGCGCGACTGCACTGCCCATGCTTACGGCAGCAGCCAAAGAAGCAGCCACTATTCCTTTAATGTATGACATCAAGCATCTCCTGAATTTCAAGTAATGAACCAGTACACGAAAATGATGCCGTCGTGCACATCTTTACCTGTGTAGCTTCACGTGTGATATTCTCAGAATATGTCAATCATCGACATTTCTTCAGGGTAAATACAGTCTCATTATATTTATAATAAATGTGATTGTATGCATAAAATCTAAGATCTTATTTAAGATCTCCACAGAAAAGTCAACAGTAATGAATAGCATAGCGATTAAACTGGATCATGTCCCTTCTGCTGTCATCATCTTCAATTCTACTAAGAAACACGTTATGCATTAAATCAAGGAGTCACGTATGCGTCTGCTCACAGCCTGTTTTTTCACTTTCTGTTCCTTATTTTCTTATGCACAGGATTCAGAACAGATAGGCGAAGTCAGTACAGAATTTAAATTACTAGGGCCGAACCATAAAATCATTATCGAGGCCTTCGAAGACCCCAAAATAAGCGGCGTTACCTGCTATCTTTCCCGCCCTAAAACTGGCGGTATCTCTGGTGGTTTGGGTCTGGCCGAAGATCGGGCTTATGCCTCAATTTCTTGTACCCGTGTAGGGCCAGTAAAAATCAACCAAGAGTTTTCGCCAGGTGAAATTGTTTTTGATGTCAAAACATCGCTGATTTTTAAAGAACAGCGTGTAGTTCGATTCTATGACAAAACACATAACACATTGATTTATTTAACTTACAGCACCCGCGTAGTTGATGGCTCTTACAAAAGTGGGATCTCTGTAGTTCCGATTGATGTATCGAACAGTGAATCAACCATGAATACAAAACCGTAATCAACAATAGTGAACTGATTGAACTCAGGTAACAGCATAACAGTGCTATTATTAACGGATAAAAAGCAATATAGAGCTTGAGGGCACACCGATGTCAATGGAACTACTTTTCAGTAAAATCAAACAACTACCTGTTATTCCGAAATTACTACATGAATTAATGCAGGATTTTTCTAACGATAATGCCCAGATCCAGGAAATTGCCCATAAAATTGCCATGGATCAGGTGATCAGCGCTAAAGTACTGAAATTGGCAAACTCAGCAGCTTATCGTCGCGGTGCAGAAATTACCTCTATCGAACAAGCGGTTATTCGTCTTGGCTTTAACTCACTGCGTTCATTAGTGGTTGCTTCCGGCATCATGACTAGTTTCAAAACACCGGCCAACTTCAATACAGCCAAGTTTTGGGTCGAAACATTTCAAACAGCAACAATCGCAAAGGCACTCGCGAAGGAATGCCACGCAGTTGATCCGGAAACAGCATTCACTTGTACTTTATTGCATAACATTGGTGAATTATTGATCCAATCAGCCCTACCGGAAGAAGCATCGTTGATCAATCTGGCGATCAGTCAGGGGACCAGCCGAATTGATGCTCAGCGCGAAATGCTAGGCTATGATTTCAGCTTGGTCGGTGCAGAACTGGCGCGGCGCTGGAATTTATCTGATCGCTTTGTGGCTGCCATTTCTCAACAACTCGATCCACTGTCATATCATCCTGTCAGCCAGGAAGCTGTTTTGATCCGCTTAGCTATGTTTGTCTCGTTTGCCTGGAATGCCGGCGTTCCTGCACATGTCATTGTGACCCGATTCCCCTCACCGCTGGCTGCACATCTTGGTATTCAACCCGGCAATCTTGCTGAATGTCTGGAAGAACTGCACGAACAAGGCAATGCGTTAGCCAATATTCTGACCAGCTAACTTTCTGCTACGCAGTGATACTGCCTTACGTTATCACTGCGTATTACCAAACAGATCCGGCACTGAATCATTACCACCTGGCAATTATTAGCTGTTAAGATCCCCCTATCGTTTATAACTCTGATTAGCCCTCATGAAATATCTTATTTGTGCCAGCTTAATACTTGCTGGCTGCAGTAGTTCCATGACTGAACAACAGTGTACAGATACAAACTGGCATACCCGTGGTATTACAGATGCATGGTCAGGTAAATACCTCAGTTATGCGGATGAGTATGCCGCACAGTGCGCAGAATATGATTCCCAGCCTGATTTTAAGCAGTGGCGAAAAGGTTATTTGTCGGCGTTACATCAACAATGTACCCAAGAGAAAGCAGTTGAATTGGTTGCTAATCAAAAAACCTATACCGGGCCTTGTCTAGCGGATGCTGAGTTCAATAAAACATTAAACATGGGTGCGGCAGAAGCGAAGCAAAAGCTGGAACTACAACGTATTGAAACTCGTCTCAAAGAAATTCAAGTCCTGAAAGGTACGGCAAAAAATAAAAAGCAACAAGATTTAGACTGGGAAGAGTACCAACTACAGCAGGAATTATTGGATATCAAAGGCACACTGCAGATAGCAGATCCGGAACCATTGAATAAATTCTTATTTAAGAAAAAATAAAGCAACAAGAGCGGGGAAACCCGCTTTTTATTTAGTTATCAAAATATTGCATAAACAAAAAGCCCTGCAGTTACCTGCAGGGCTTCGTATTTAATGGTGCTGATACCCAGAGTCGAACTGGGGACCTCACCCTTACCAAGGGTGCGCTCTACCAACTGAGCCATATCAGCACTTTTTTCCGGCTGACTTTCGTCTAATTTTGGAGCCTGGCAGTGTCCTACTCTCACATGGCGAATGCCACACTACCATCGGCGCTACAACGTTTCACTTCTGTGTTCGGCATGGGTA
>Ga0183099_1000221_pt1 | contig 49121 bp, 45 predicted proteins | sample Biomet1_FD_127788 | JGI IMG/M metagenome (GOLD analysis project Ga0183099, IMG submission 127788) | Microbial communities from bioreactor (seeded with anoxic lake sediment) at LBNL, California, USA - Biofuel metagenome 1 | ecosystem: Engineered > Bioreactor > Anaerobic > Unclassified ... | reverse complement strand
GCTGCCACAACAACGCGGCAGCAGACCCATTTTTTTCACAGCTTATGCTCTGGCAGCTTTTTACGGCCGCCACAAATTTTACGGCATTGGCCGTAACAGTGGCAAAATCGCCTTTTGCTGGCAGCGCCAGTCAGGCTGCCGCCCGCACCAACAGCCACGCAGCCGGCAGCGAGCCATTCCGCTACGTTTTCGATCGTCACGCCGCCCGTAGGCATTAGCTGTGCCTGTGGCAATGGCCCCTTGATCGCTTTGATCATCTTCAGGCCAACGATTTCCCCTGGGAAAATCTTAATGATGTCTGCACCGGCCTCAAGAGCTGTCACGACACCGTCGAGCGTAGTCGTTCCCGGCATAACCGCTACACGGTAACGGTTACATAAACGGATGGTATCGAGATTCAAAGCCGGAGAAACGACGAATTCCGCCCCAGCCAAAATCGCAATGCGGGCCGTTTCCGGATCAAGCACCGTACCGGCACCGATCACGACATCTTTATTATCCTTGTATTTATCGGCTAATATATGGATGGTTTCATGCGCCCGCGGCGTTGTAAAGGCGACTTCAATCGCCGTTACGCCGCCTTTGATGCAGGCATCGGCAATTTTAACGCCGTCTTCGGCATCCTTGCCGCGGATTACGGCGACAACGCCGATTTCCCTGATTTTTGCAATTACTGTTTCTTTATCCATGATAAAACCTCCTGTTTTTTAACTTACGACAAATGCGAAAACAGGCTGCGCGAGGCAGCCTGTCCGCATGCATATAGTATAGCATAGAATTTAATTCACTTGTACGGTCTTCTCTGTCATATCGCGTTTTTTATTGAAATGATTGCACCAATACGCTGTGATAATTGGCACGACAATCGAGGTCACGATAACGCAGGTCGCTACCAGCGCGGTTGCCGCAGCCGCAATCGGTTCAAATGCCGGTACCATCTGGGCGATGATGATCGGATTTGTAACCGCCGCTCCGGCCGTGCTCGAAGCCGCAAGACCAGCGCCGCCATGACCGCCGCCGATAAATTTATCCGCCAGGATCAATGGAATACCCGTGATGACGATAACGCCGAGACCCAGGAATAGGCCGAGGAGCCCCGTCTGGCCGATAACCCCTAAGTTGATCGTGTTACCCAGCGCAAAGCCGAAGAAAGGAATCATCGTCATCGAAGCGCTGCCGAAGAACGTCCGCAATTCTTTATCCAGATTGCCTAAGACAAAACCGATGACAAACGGCATAACCGCACCGATGAACAGGCGGGGTTCAAAATAAGCCGCCCCCGTGCTGCCGAGAATCATCATCGTTACCAGCGGGCCGGATTCAATCGAAGTCAGGACAAAAGCGCCTGCTTCCTCTTTTGTACCGTACTGCTGCATGATCGATGCATACAGTCCCCCATTGGTCATATCCATCGAAGTTACAATAGCGAGTGTCGAAAGTCCGGCAAAGAACCCTGTCTGAATCATGCCGCTCGGCATAAAGCTTACGCAAATCATGCCGACGATCCAAGCTACCAGAATTTTAGTCAATACGATTGTGCCTGACTTGCGCAAAACCATACCGGTCGATTTGATATCAATACCTGCCCCCATGCAGAAGAACCATACCGACAGAATCGGCACTGTACCGGTGATAAGACCGTTGGTAAAAGAGCCAAAATACTTGCCTGCGTCTGGTGTAAACGTATGGCACAGAGCACCGAGAAACAATGGTACGAGCATAAGCCCGCCTGGAATGCGTTCAATAGACTGTTTAATTTTCATTGATAAGCCCCCTTGTTTTTTGTGAATTTTCACAGTTTAGGTAATAAATAAAAAATTACAAAATCAGTGGTATGTATAAAACAGACACTGCCGCCAAAGGCTTATCCTTCGACGGCCCTGCCCCTCACCCTGAATTTATGGCTGTTTGCCAATATAGGCCAAGATCCCGCCATCAACATATAAAATGTGTCCATTGACAAAATCAGAAGCATCCGATGCCAGGAAAATAGCCGGACCTTCCAAATCTTCCGGTGTCCCCCAGCGAGCTGCCGGTGTCTTCGAAATGATGAAGTCGTTGAACGGATTGCCCTTTACGCGCAGCGGCGCCGTCTGCGGCGTCGCAATATAACCAGGGCCAATGCCGTTGCACTGGATATTGTGCTCACCAAACTCCGAAGCGATATTGCGGGTCAGCATCTTCAAGCCGCCTTTAGCTGCCGCATAGGCAGAAACCGTTTCCCGTCCGAGTTCACTCATCATCGAACAGATATTGATGATCTTGCCATGGCCTTTTTTAATCATGCCCGGAATAACCGCTTTGGCCACGATAAACGGGGCGTTCAGATCGATATCGACGACCTGGCGGAACTCCTCCACACTCATTTCACACATCGGAATGCGCTTGATGATGCCTGCATTGTTGACGAGAATATCAATTGTGCCAAGTTTAGCTTCGATATCCTTGACTAAAGCGATAACCTGAGCTTCATCCGTAACATCAGCGATATAGCCATGCGCTTCAATGCCTTCGGCCTTATAATCCGCCAAAGCCTTGTCGAGATGTTCCTGACTGCGGCAGTTGAACGCAATTTTAGCGCCAGCTTTGGCATAAGCCTTGGCCATAGCAAAACCGATTCCGTAAGCAGCCCCGGTAACCAGTGCTACTTTGCCTTCCAAAGAAAATTGTTTCAAATAATCCATGATTCCACTCCTCAGCGCATATCCGTCATTTTAATATTATCCATATCATCAAACGCTTTATTTTCGCCGCCCATAGCCCAAATAAACGTATAAGCCGATGTACCACAGCCAGCATGGATGCTCCAGGACGGACTGATTACGGCCTGTTCATTCTGCATGACGATATGGCGGGTCTGATCGCCTTCGCCCATCATGTGGAATACGACATTTTCTTCCGGAATATTGAAATACAAATACACTTCCATGCGGCGTTCGTGTGTATGCGCAGGCATCGTGTTCCAGACGCTGCCCGGTTTGAGCTGTGTCAGCCCCATCGAAAGCTGACAGGTTTCCAATACATCCGGATGGATGAACTGGTTAATCACGCGGTCATTGGCAGCTTCCATCGTGCCGCACGGCTTTTTATTGGCATCCTGGATCGAGATAAACGTCGTCTTGCAAGACTTATGTGCTGGTGCCGATACCATATAGAATTTCGCCGGCTTTTTGGCATCTGCGCTCTTGAATGTAACTTCCTTCGTTCCCATCGTCACATAGAGACAGTCCTGCGTACCGAGTTTGTATTCTGTGCCATCTGCTACGATCACGCCTGGTGCGCCGATATTGAAAATACCAATTTCGCGGCGTTCCAGGAAGAAATGCGTGCCAAAATTAGCCCAGCAGTCAATCCCCTTATCGATAGAAACGGTTTCTGTTGTCGGCATACAGCCAAGCGTAACCATACGATCCACATGCGAATAAACCGCAGTCACTTCATTGGCCACAAATAACTTTTCGATTAAAAATTCCTGACGAACTTCTTCCGTTGTATACCGTTTAAAATCACGCTGATTTGCCGAATAACGAATATCCATTGTATAAAATACCTCCAATTATTTATCTTTTATTTATTTTTAAACTTTATTTATGCTCTGCCAGAAACTTCGCGAGACCTTCCTTCGTCGGCAGGCCTTCGTTGTCGCCGGCAACCATGATCGCTAAAGCGCCGATGGCTGCGCCGCGCTGCGCTGCTTCCTGCAAACTCTTGCCTTCCAAAAGGGCACTGACAACGCCAACGGCAAAACCATCACCGGCGCCGACCGTATCGACGACATGTTCCACCGTAAAGGCTGGGGCCATGAACTTTTCATCTTTGGTTTTGACGAAGGCTCCCTTCGAGCCGACTTTTATAACCGCAATTTTGACGCCCTGCTTCAGATAGAAATCCGCTACGGTTTCCGGATCATCGGATCCCGTCAAAATCTTGCCTTCGCCGATGCCCGGCAAAACGATGTCCGCCTTAAAAGCCAGATCATTGATGACCCGCACCATTTCCGCCTTATCTTTCCAAAGTGCCGGGCGAAGGTTGGTGTCAAAAGAAATCTGCACGCCATGGGCTTTTGCGGTATCCATCAACGTGTAGATCGCCTCGCGGCAGGACGCGGACAATGCTGGCGGTATACCGGTTACATGCATGTGTTTTACCGTCGACCAGTCAATGTTTTCAATATCTTTTGCGGTTAAATTCGCAAACGCTGTATTTTTGCGAAAATTCACAACTTCCGGATCGCCGCTTTCAACTTTTGCCTTGAGCTGCATCCCTGTCATATGATCCTCATCGAATTTCACATAGCGATTGTCGATCTTGTTCTCTACCAGGAACTTTTTGACGCGTTTGCCAAACGGATCGTTGCCGATCTTGCTTATGTAGGCAATCTCATGGCCGAGCCGGGCCATTCCCACCGAAAAATTCACTTCCGCACCGCAGACATACCGGGTAAAATGTTCCACATCTTCGAGCGGCTTTACTTCCTCTGCCACCAGTAATCCCATGGGTTCCCCAATTGTGAGTACTTCTATCATCGTTCTGCCCCCTAAAATTTAATCATCTATATAAAAAGTATCTTAACATGCGATTTTATTATGCAACCATTCCGTTTACCGATTTACTTGACGGTTTGTCGAATTGCGGACAAGCAGCTCACAAGGCAATTCAATGCTGCGCGGCAAGGCCTTGGAATTGCGGTAGAGCCGCATCATCAGGCGCTTCACACACTCGCGGCCCACCTTGTACGATGGCTGCGCGATTACGGTGATTCCATCATCCACCAGCTCGGTCCATTCCCAATTGTCAAAGCCGCAGATGCCGATATCGTCCGGAAAAGCCAGTCCCAGGCGCTTCATGCCATGCACGACCTGCAATGTTGCCACGCCGTTCGCCGTCAAAATCGCCCGGCTCTCGCCGGCGTTATCCTGCTGAAACTCCTGCAGCAAAGGAATGACCGCCGCTTCTTCCAGTTTTTCAATGAAATAGACCTGTGGCATCTTGCCGAAGATCTCCCGGTAAGCATCCTGATACGCATTGCAGCGGCAAACACGTGTACCGTTTTCGAGCGGTTCCATAAAAAGGCCCACGCTCGTATAACCGCGCTCCCGCAAGTGGCCAAGCGCCGTAAACGTGATCTCGCGATCCGCCGTCCGCACCGTATCAAAGGCCTTCACCGCCAGCGGCCTGTCGGCCAGCACGAGCGGCACATCATCTTTGGCCAACTGCAGCAAAAACTCCTGATTCTTGCCCGTCGTGTTCAAAATAATACCATCGACATGCTGGTCAATCATCGACAAGATGTATTCGCGCTCTTTTTTGGGATCATCACCTGTATTGGTAATCAAGACCCCATAACCATAGCGCTCGCAGCAATCACTGATGCCCTTGAGAAGAATCGAAGAAAACGGACTCGTTATATCCGCGATCACGACGCCGAGCAGTTTGCTGTGCTTCGACTTTAAGCCACGTGCCAGATTATTCGGGCGATAGCCAAGTTCTTCGATCACTGCAGCAATCCGTTCACGTGACGCACTGGACATGAACTCAAACTTGCCGTTTAAATAACGTGAAATCGTCGTCTTGGATACCCCGGCTTTTGCCGCGACATCGACAATGGTTATATTTTTTTTTCTGGCGTACATAAGCATGACCCCTAAATATGATGTGCCGAAAAACATACAACACTCGTTTCACGAAACCGTTTAACAAAGATAAAACAAAATATCTTTGTCTATTATTTTAATCGTTTTACCCCGATATGTCTAGTGTTTTTTGACAATTCTGCCATATGTTTTTATCGGCGATTTTGTATAATAATATAAATAAAATTTATCGTTTAAATACCTTGCGCAGCAAGCCAACCGTTTCCGCTAGCGAAACAGCTGGCACGAGAAACTATTCGATATAGCGCGTCACAAAAGTCCGCAGCTTTTCCTGCAAAACGATCACCGTGTTGGTCAAAGCCGAAACCGACGGTGCCAGTTTTATATAATGAAATTCATGCCGGCGATTCACCATATAATCGGTCGGATACGGCGTAACCGTGATATTGGCTTTCGCAAAGTTCAGCACTGCCCGCTCCATGTGAAACGCCGACGTCACCAAAATCGGCTGTTGCAGTCCATGGGCGCTGAGAACGCGGCCCGAAAGCTCCGCATTCTGCCGGGTATTGAGGCTGCGATCTTCCAACAAAATATCCGACTCTTTTACGCCAAGGCTCAGCAAAACGCGCCTGGCGATCAAAGCTTCTCGGCCACTGTCATCATAAACCTGCCCGCCCGACAGCAGGATCGGGATCTGCAGCTCGTTGTGCAGTCGGACTGCGGCAAGCAGGCGATTGGCTGGTGAGCTGCAGAGACTTCCCCGCCCGTCAACGTCCGGTGTGTCCTGCAGCGCACCGCCGCCGAGCATGACAATAACATCTCCGGCAGGCTTAACCGGCGGCTCATAAACACTTTCCAGATCGCCGAGCAAGCGCTCTGCCACCAAATTCGTCGACAGCAGATAAAAAATAAACGTGATTCCCACCAGCCATAAGGCGATCTGCCGCTTATGCCTGCGCCAACAATACACCGCCAGCCAGGCAAAGGCTACGAAAAAGATCCCCGGCGGCAAAACAAAACTGGCACCGAATTTCAACAAATAAATCATCTTCCACCCTCAAATCCCCGCATAATAAATTATCAAAAATGACAGAGCAGACAGGAATCTTCCCTCCCGCCTAGAATACTATGCCTGTATGTAAAATACAGCAACAAGAAATGCTTTCAACAAGCCAAAAGGAGCGACTATTATGCCATTACGCAACGATCGACAAATCATCCGCACCGAAAAAAAAGCTGGCGGCAAAGGGCATGTCTTCATTGAACCCCTGCTCGGCGAAAAAGAGCTTGCCGGAAAATGCGGCCTTTACGCCCAGGTTACCCTGGAGCCCGGCTGTTCTCTCGGTTACCACGAGCACCACGGAGAAAGCGAAACCTACTACATCCTCCAAGGCTCCGGCACTTACAGCGACAACGGCACAGAGACCGCCGTCAAAGCCGGGGACACGACCTTTTGCCCCAGCGGCGAAGGGCATTCCCTGGAAAACACTTCCCCAGAAGGCAACCTCGTCTTTATGGCCCTGATCATCAAAAACTAAAATCCCCGTAAAAAAGCGGCTCACTTGAGCCGCCTTTTTTATTTCACAAAATGCATGTAGGTACGGTGCAATCCCTCTTCGAGCGGGGTGATCGGCTTCCAGGCCAGATATTTCTTGGCCCGCCCATTCGAAAGCATCGAATGATAAATATCGCCAGAACGAGCCGGGCCGTACTCCGGCACAATATGTTTCCGGGCAACATTCATCAATATCCCCACCAGTTCTTTCACGCTGACCTCGGTCTGCGTGCTCAAATTGTAGACGGCATTGACCTTATCCGTGCAAAGAGCGCCGTATATGCCAGCCGCGATATCACCAGCATAGATGAAGTCGCGCGTCTGTTCCCCATCCCCATAGATCGTAATTTTTTCGCCCTGCGCAATGCGTTTGGCAAAAATGCTGATGACGCCGCCCTCGCCGCCGTCGCCCTGACGCTCGCCATATACATTGGCAAAGCGCAAAATCACGTAATCCAAGCCAAAAAATTTCTTGTAAAGCCCTATGTACGCCTCCGCCGTCACCTTGCTCTGTCCATAAAAAGACTGCGGACTCACCGGTGTGGCCTCCTTGATCGGCAAATCAGCCGCATCACCATAAGCTGCCGCTGTAGACGCAAAAACGATGCGCTTCACGCCGTTTTTCCGGGCCGCTTCCAAAACATTTACCGTTCCCATGATATTGCTCATCGCATCAAGCTCAGGATCTCGCAGCGACATCTCCACCGTAGTCTGCCCGGCCAGATGCACGACCATATCAAAGCGGCCTTCCGCAAAGACCTCACCCAAATGCGCATCGCCGATATCCATTTGAATCAAATCACAGTCTGCCGGCAGATTCGACCGCAGTCCGGTGCTCAAATTATCCAAAACCACGACCTGGCAGCCCTCTACCAGCAGTTTCCGCACCAGATGCGAGCCGATAAATCCTGCCCCGCCGGTAACCAATACCTTCATAACGTCATCCCCAATACCTGTATTTACGATTTCTCTGCTTTCATTATACCATAACCAGCAGCGTCCATTCCATCAATTTTCTTGCAATTCACGCAAATACCGCCCAACGGCATCCTGCCAGGCCGGCAAGCGCTTAAATCCTGCAGCATCCAGACTTTTCTTGCTCAACCGGGAATTGTGCGGCCGCGAAGCCTTGGTCGGATACTCCGCCGATGAAACCGGCAGAACCTTTACCGCTAAACCCGCCTGATCGAAGATCTCCTGGGCAAATTCGGCCCAGCTGCATAAACCCTCGTTCGTCGCCTGATAGACGCCGTATTTTTCCGTCACGACCATATCGCACAAAAGCGCCGCCAGATCGGCCGTATAGGTTGGCGAACCGATCTGATCGCCGACAACCGTCAGCTTATTTCTTGTTTTGCCAAGCGCAAGCATCGTCTTGACAAAATTCTTACCGTTTATGCCAAACACCCAGGAAATTCGCACGATGAAATATTCCGCCAAAATTTCCTGCACGGCCATTTCACCGGCCAGCTTCGTCTTTCCATAAACATTTTTCGGTCCCTTCGGCGCATCCGCTTCATAAAACGCTGTTCCGTCTCCCGGAAAAACGTAATCCGTGCTGATATACATCAGCTTGGCCTTTTGATCGCGGCAGACTTCCGCCAAATTGCGCACTGCCGCGCAATTTACCTGCTGGCAGAGCTCCGGCTCATCTTCAGCCCGGTCAACCGCCGTATAAGCCGAACAATGAATTATGGCATCCGGCGCATATGCCTCGATAAAATGCCGCGTTGCGGCAAAATCCGTCAGGTCAAAATCCTGCCGGGTCACCCCGATACAGTCTATAGCACGCTCTTGCAGCGCCTTAATCACATCAAAACCAAGCTGTCCCGCATAACCGGTAACAAGAACCTTCATCTTCCAAGCTCCCCTTTTTCAAAAAATCCTGCATTCAAAACTTCCGCACCAGCCACTGCGTCAGCGGATACGCATAGTATTCCCCATTTACCGCTTTCCAGCAGGCATAGATCGAAGCAAAAAACCAAACGAGGCCGATGACAAACAATATCGGCAGCAATAAAACCCCGATGAGCAAAAACGTCAGAATTCCCGCGGTCACCGAACAAATCAACACCAACAAATGCATGCAAAGTGCCTGCTTGGCATGTTCCGCAATAAAATCATCCTCTTTTTTCCAAAGCATAAGGCCCAACGGCACTAAGATAAACCCGGCTCCGCCGAACAAATAAGAAATATGAGCCAAGACCGCCAGCAGCTTTTCCTCTGTCGAAAACATAGACATCCGCCTCTCTTACATCAGCTTTATTATACCATAGATCCTAACTCCATGATACCGTGTCCGTCTGGAAGCAACATGAGAAAAGCGGGAACCGCTGCCGGCTCCCGCTTTTCTCAACTGTGCTTTTCAATCGCTCGCGTCAGCGCCTGAATGCTCATATCCAGCGTGGTGATCTTCCCTTCGATCCGCACGAGCAAAAACGCTGTGACAACCATCGGAAACCCATAGTTTGCCGCATTCAGCAAAATCTGGTCCATAGCACTCCCTCCTCTCACTCTTTACATGCCATCATCCAGCAAAATTACAAACTGCGACTTGACCCCTACTCGGTTTTTGTCCATTTTCACCAAAAACCTTACGCTGTAGACAAGCGCTAATCTACAAGAAACCGGTTTCTCACGCTCAGGTGAGAACATGAACATCGAAAAACAAGTCAAAGAAGCCCAGGCAGGCAACCAGGAAGCTGCCACAATTCTCTGTGCGGCCTTTGCCCCGCTGCTGAAAAGCGCCGCGGCCCAGCCCCATATCCGCTGCATCTATGACGAAGCTTTAGCCGAAGCCAATTTGAGCTTCATTGAAGCCATCCACAACTACGCGGCCGACAGCCATGTACCGTTTGCCGGCTATGCCAAAGCTAAAGTTTACGGCGACCTGCGAACTCTGTTCAAAAAAGAACGGCGCAACTGGCAAAGAGAAATCTCTGCCAATTGTGCCGTTGCCGAAGACCTCGAACTCGTCGACACAATCGCCGCCCCCGATCCCTTTGAAAAACACACCATCGACAAGATCGTTATCGAGACCGCCCTCAAAAAGCTATCCTCCCAGCAAAAAAGCCTGCTCTGCTGCCTTTTTTTCGGTGATGAAACACAAGCGCAGGCGGCGCAGCGTTTCGGCACATCCCAGCAGGCAATCGCGGCCCGACAAAAGCGGGCTCTGCAGCTCCTGCGGCAGGAACTTGTCACGAACTGACTGTGGACAAAAAGCTGCTCGTTCTACTAAAAACGCTGCAGGATCACATCATCCAGCAGATTTGTCATCATGGCCTGCATCAAAAAAGCGTTTTTCAGATGCTCGTTCGCCGTGAGAAAGCTCCACAAAACCGGCAGCGTTTTGCCGCTGCGCAGGCATAAAAGAGTTTGTCGTCCGGCAGCCTGTACCTCCGTGATCTGCGCAAAACTGCAATACCCCATCGTGGTATCACCGGTCACGCGCGGCCGGCGCATCTTAAACGGCACTAAAACCAATTCCCAGCTGATCGCCAGCGGTGTCCAAAGCTTCACCCGCGTATAGCCCTGCGCCCATTTGCGCAAAAGATGCAGATCCTCGCATTTCCGCTCGATCAGTGCCCGCAAAACTGTTTCCACCTTTACCGGCAATCTCTGGCAGGAACCATCGCGCCGATACAGCAAGCTGCCATCGCCCCGCTCCGAATACGCCGGTACAATCGCGGCAATCTCTCTATCCACTGGCAAATTTCTCATCAAAAAACCTCCCTGTTTTTAGAACATATGTTTTATAAATACAAATATAGCAGAAATTTCATAAAATTTCAAGTAATATAAGAAAAAAACACACGGAATGGAGCTTTTGCCCTCATTCCCGTGTGTTTTTTTGAACCTATATCTTAAATTTCTTAATCGCATCCTGCAGTTCCGTCGCCATTTGAGCCAAATGCGTGCTGGCTGAAGCGATTTCCTGCATCGAAGCCGACTGCTCTTCAGTAGCCGCTGAAATATTCTCCGTTTCCTCGGCTGTTTTTTTCGTCTCCTCGCCGATTTTGCCGACGGCATTTACGACATCATCCGTTCCACCGGCCAGCTGTTCCGCGGCTGCCGATATGGCATTGATCTCATCGACAATCCCCGTGATTTTCTCCATGATTTCCCCAAAGTTCTGTCCGGCCTGTGTCACCAGCTCAGACCCGACCTGTACTTCCCGCTTGCTCTCATTCATAAAACTGACCGCGGCCTGTGTTTTCTTCTGCACCTCGCCAATTAGCGATGATATATCCTCCGTCGCCTGCGCCGACTGCTCAGCTAATTTTCGCACCTCATCGGCGACAACGGCAAAGCCTCGCCCGGCGCTGCCTGCCCGGGCCGCTTCAATTGCCGCATTCAATGCCAGCAGATTCGTCTGCCCTGCAATCGAAGAAATCAACTGCACAATCTTGCCAATCTGCTGTGACTTGTCTTCAAGGTCACTGATGACCTGCGCCGTATCCTGCGTTTTCTGATCAATAACCCCCATCTGTCCAGCGGTCTTCTGCACCGCATTGCGGCCCTCGCTGGCCGCCGTAGCCGTTTTTTCCGCCGACTGCACGGCATCTTCCGTATTCACCGTGACCTGATGAATTCCCTTCGCCATCTCCTCAACGATGTGGTTGGTCGTCACCGCAAGCTGCAGCTGTTTTTCCGCGCCTTCCGCCACATCCTTGATCGATTCAGCAACCTGCTCAGAGGCCTGCGCCGACTGTTCCGCACTGGCCGTCAACTGCTCAGAAGCTGCCGCAAGCTGCTGGGAAGTATTGACCAGCTGCTTGATCAGTGTCCGGACATTGCGGTTCATCTGATCCACCGCATTCGACAAAATGCCGAATTCGCTCTTATCGCGCAGTTCACCCTCCGTGACGTTCTGTGAAAAGTCCCCCGCGGCAACGCTGCCCAAAAAAGCAACGGAAGAGTGCAGCCGCCCCGTAATCTGGCGAATGATCAGAATGCCGATAAAGACGCCGAGCAGCACCGCTACAATCGTAATGCCGGTAAAGGTCATACTGGCCTTGGCAAAAGCCGCCTTGGACTCACGATTCATCTGCTCGGCACTGCGGCTTGCTTCGTCCGACAAAACCTGCAAGGCCTTTGTCGTAGCCTCAGACGCCGCAATCACCTGCCCCTTATAGAGATTATAGGCTTCCGCATTTTTATTTTGCATTGCGAGTTCAATCGTCGCATTGTTGCCGTCGCGATAAGCGCCAATCGTCTGCTTTACCGCCTGCAAATTTTTCTTTTGCACCTCGGATAACGGCAAAGTATCAAATTTTGCTAGTTCCGCCGCATACAGACTGCGCGTCGCCGCAATCCGCTCCTGCAGCTGCTTGTTTTCCCTATCCTCGGTAGTCAGCATTAAACTGAGCACATCTGTTCGAATTGCATCAATATACAGTCGGTTTTCATAGGCAATGGTAATTTCTGTCAGATTGTTCTGATAAATCTTGTCCGTATACTCGCTGCTCTGCTTTAACTCAGAGTAGCCTACCACGCCGATCAGGATGATTGCCGCACTGAACATGATAATGAGCATACTCAATTTCTGTTTGATCTTTAAATCGCTGAACCAACTCATTTTACAGCCCCCTTATATAATTTTAAAAGTTCCCTCACCAAAACAGCTTTACTCCTATGTTGGCAAATCATATAAAAAATCCTATGTAGTTCAGCAAAAAAACGCAGACACGGATCGTCCCTCATTCCTAATTAAGCTTTATTTCTCTAAGCTTCAAAGAATCTCCTGCTGCTTTTCGGTCGCCGGGAAAAATATCGTCAAAAAACCGGAAGCTTAGGAAAGCTTCCGGCTCAATTTTGAGGCTCTGCCTCCAAGATTTAGGCTAAGGCAATTTCTTCCGTGCTCTTGACCATAGTTTCCTTGATGCTTACCGGCGTGCCGTTTGCCGTGATGATGGCCTTCTTGGTGATCATCTGATTCATTACGGCTTCCACAGCCGCTTTGGTCAAGCCGGCTTTCGGGTCATTCAAGCTGTAGGTAAGCGTCTTGCCGCTATCGAGCATAAACGTCATTTGCAGTTTCTGCGTCATACGGGTTCCTCCTTCCCCTCATAATTGCTGCCCGGTTAGGCCATGATAACCGCCGCTGCATCCTGGCGGTTTACCGAACCGACATCATGGGCCTGCAGACTGCCCAGCGCCGTAGCAATTGCCAGAAAATCATCGTCGCTGAGCGCCGGATTCACATGGGCAAATATCCGCTGGCTGTACGTCGCTGCCCCCGCAGCGTTCGTCCCCGTCTGCACTTTCAAGATCAATTTGGTCGTCTGATCTTTTTTTACTGCCATCACTTTCACCCCCCTTCACTTTTACACATGCCGTGAAGACGTTTTTTTACAACCGTAGTGTTACATTTTTTTATATTTCTGCCACATTTCCTAACAGCAAGCAACACCAACAGGAGAAACACCGCAGCAAAAAATCTATATATTATAAACAAGGGACATATTACCTAAAAGCAAGATGCCATTCTGCTAACAATTTTAACTGGCGACAAAATGCCCAGGCCTCATTACTCATTTTTAAAGCATTTTGCCTTTTTTATAGAACTTTAGTAATAAATAGTGTATAATTAAAAGGGCGATTTATGGATAAATTGCTGTTACTTATCAATCAAAAAGGAGATTATATTAAATGATCGCACTTGGGCTTAACGATATAGAGCCAGGGATGGTTTTATCTAAAGATATCATGAACCAAAATGATATCGTTGAATTAGCCGAAGGAACCGTCCTCACAAGGCCTATCATCAGAAAACTGATTAATCGTACGATTGATACAATTTATGTTGAAGATTCCGCCATCAGCCGAAAAAAAGATTTCATCGTAAAATATCAGCGGCAGCTGCATGTTACTGAATGCATTTTTCAGGAAATCGATCAAACCGGTTCGGTTCCCGCTAAAATCACCGAGCAGTTCGTTGCTTCCGCCTTGCAGCCCATGATCCGACAAGGCGGCGTAATCGATTTATTATATAAAATCAGCGGCGACAACCCTTATGAATACCAACATGCCATGAACGTGTCCATTTTGTCGGGCATGATGGCGAAATGGCTGCATTATGATGAAAGGGCAACCGAAGAAATCATGATGGCCGGCCTGCTACACGACATCGGCAAGACGAAACTCCCCCGGGAAATTGCCACCAAGAAACTGACGGATTTGAATGCGCATGAAATGAATGTATATAAAGAACATACGACCCATGGCTACAATTTACTAAAAGATAACAAGAACATTGCCGCCAACATAAAACAGGCCATCCTGCAGCATCACGAGCACACGGACTGCACCGGCTATCCGGCTCAATTGGTCGAAGACAAGATTCATCCCTATGCCAAGATCATTGCCATCATGAATAAATATGACAACATGACGAATCCACATGAAGGTTTTGCTGCGGGTACCCCATTTTCCGCATTGGATGAAATCACGCAGAAAATGTTTTCCTCGCTGGATACGAAGATCAGCATCGCTTTTATCCACAATCTAAAAGAATCGCTGATCGGCTCTACCGTTCTTCTCTCCAACAACCAAAAAGGCGAAATCGCTTACTATTCCCAGGACGATTACAAGGCCGCACCACTGATCCGGCTGCATGAATCCAATAATATTTTGGATTTAAACCGGCACACCAACCTAAAAATCGTCGCCTATAATCCCGTAGAAAAAGAGCTGGAAGATTCCACAACAGCTTCATAATAAACCCAAAGGCCCCCATTTACGCGGTATTCAATACTCGCATAAATGGGGGCCTTTTTAGGCTTATTCTCTTTTCCCGTCCAGATATTCCAGATAGAGCCACGGGGACAGTCCCCATGGCTCCTCAAAACAGCTTTTACTGCTTATTTTTTTTAAACCAAGCAACAAATTTTTCTATACCAGCGGCAAATTCCGTTTTCGGCTGATAGCCTAACATGGTTTTCGCCTTGTCAATCGCCGCATTCGTCAGCTTCACATCACCCGGTTGATTTGGCAAACGCTCCAGCAGCGCCGTTTTTCCCACAGCCCGTTCGATGGTTTCAACCATCTGGCTTAAAGATATGGTCGCCGATTCACCAAGATTGAATACCTCAAAACGGCCTTCCCCGGCTTCGACCCATTGTAATGCCTTGGTGACACCATCGACAATATCCTCGATATAGGTGTAATCGCGCTTCGTACTGCCATCGCCAAAAAACGGTATCTTTTCACCAGCAGATATTTTTTTCGTAAACTTGTGTATGGCCAGATCCGGTCGCTGCCGCGGCCCATAGACCGTAAAAAAGCGCAGGCAGGCGATATCCATCTGATGCAGATGATGATAGGTGTGGCATAAAAGTTCGCCGGATTTTTTCGTCGCCGCATACGGCGAAATCGGCCGATCGACAAAATCGCTTTCCTTAAACGGCACGGTTTTCGTATTGCCATAAACAGACGAAGACGAGGCAAAAACCACCTTTTTCACGCCATTTTTCCTGGCTGTTTCGAGTACATTCAGCGTCCCCATGACATTGACATCATAATACAGTTTGGGATTCTCAATAGAAGGCCGCACCCCGGCATAGGCAGCTAAATGAATGATTGCCGCAATATCCGCGCCGGCAAAAATCGCCTGCAGCTGCACTTCATCACGGATATCCGCCTTTTTAAACAGCAATTGCCCTTCGCTGCCAATTTTTTGGGACAAAGCCTTGATTTCCTGCAAATTCTTTTCCTTGACGGCCGGATCATAAAAATCATTCATATGGTCAATAATAATAACCTTATGCCCCTGCTTCAGCAGAGCCTCTGTTACATGCGAGCCAATAAATCCCGCACCACCCGTTACTACATACGTCTTCATCACTGTCAGCTCCTATACCCTTTACGAAATTGTACTTCGCCCAATGGATTCATAAATAACGCCTTTATCCTTCATATCTTCCAGCGCATAACAATTGCGCCCATCGATAATAATCGGCTGCTTCATCCGCTCTTTAAAGGTCTCCGCCTGGCAAGCTTTAATTTCCGGCCACTCCGTAAACACAAAACAGAGATCCGCATCCTGTAACGCCTCATTTACGTTTTTACAATAGGTAACCTGCTCACCAAATTTCCTGCGAAAACTTCTTCGGCCAACCGGATCATAGACCTTGACCTTGGCTCCATCTTCCAGCAGAATCGGCACATTGAGCAAAGAAGCTGCCTCCCGCAAATCATCCGTACCCGGCTTGAATGTCAAGCCCAAAACCGCCACCGTCAAACCTGCAAAAGATGCATAATATTTCCGCGCCTTCTTGATCAGTTTGAGCTTCTGGTTTTCATTGACCTCAATCGCGGCTTTTACTGTTTTCAATTCATGATCATGGAAATTTGACAACCAGAGCAATGCCTTTGTATCCTTCGGAAAACAGGATCCACCATAACCGATACCCGCCTGCAGGAAACGTTTCCCAATGCGATCATCATAGCCCATTCCTTCGGTAACTGCATTTATATCGGCACCAATCATTTCGCAAAGATTGGCAATTTCATTGATGTAACTGATTTTAAGTGCCAAAAAATCATTTGAAGCATACTTCGTCATTTCAGCACTACGCCGATTGGTAATGATTTTCGGCGCATCAAAGTTTGCATAAAGACGCAGCATAATTTCTTTTGCCCGCTCATCCTCTACCCCGATGACAACACGTGATGCATGTAACGTATCACGCACGGCCGTTCCCTGCGCCAAAAACTCAGGATTTGAAACGACATAAAGATTGACCTCCGGCCGTTTGTTCTCATTTAGAATCTTTTCTACCTTTTCATTGGTTCCAATCGGTACAGTTGACTTAACAACCACCGCGCAGTCCTGCTCAACGCTTTCAGCAATCTGCTGCGCTACTTGATACACATAAGAAAGATTTGCCGATCCGTCTCGGCGCTCCGGCGTCCCCACGCCGATAAAAATTGCATCCGCCTTGGCATATGCCGCTTTATAATCGGTCGTATACGAAAGACGCGTACTGTTTTTCGTCATCAACTCCGCCAAATCCTGTTCATAGATCAGCGGCTTACCCTCGCGATTTAATTTATCGATCTTTTCCTGGTCCACATCGACGCAGACCACCTCATGCCCTTTGTCGGCAAAACAAACGGCTGTCACAAAGCCGACATAACCCGTTCCCGCTATTGCTATTTTCATCTTATTCTTCCTTTTCTTAATTTATGCAAAAGAGCCACGGGGTCTGTCCCTTTGGCTCTTTTCGGTTTACACGATGGAGCCAGGGGGTCTGTCCCCATGGCTCTTCGCCCCATTTCTCAGTTACTCATCAAAACGGACGATATCATCTTCACCGACATAACTGCCATTTTGCACTTCGATGATCTCCAATGGTATTTTCCCCGGATTTTCCAGCCGATGCTTCATCGTCTGTGGTATAAATACCGACTCATTTTCATGCACCATGATCACCTGATCTCCCATAGTAACCTTTGCCGTTCCGGCAAGTACGATCCAGTGCTCACTGCGATGATAATGCATTTGCAGGCTCAATCTGCCTCCTGGAATTAACCGTATCTTCTTCATCCGATAACTAGGCCCTTCTCCCAGCAAGGTTGTACTCCCCCAGGAACGATACATCGTCGTGTGTTCATCCGCTTCTTTGCGTCCACGTTTCTTCAATTCTTCAACGATGTTCTTTACCTTTTGCGATTCACCCTTTTTGGCCACAACGATGACATCATCGGTTTCTACCAGCAGCAAATCATCCAAACCAATTCCGGCGATCAAACGATCGCGACCCATAAGCAAAGAATTACTGCAACCAATCGTCAAGCAGTCACCTTGCAGCGCATTACCATACTCATCTTTTGGAAGAACATCATACATCGCATCCCATGATCCAATATCGTTCCAATAACATGCTAAAGGAACAACAAGAACCGCCTGCGACTTTTCCGCTATGGCAAAATCCAATGAGATATTCGGCATCTTGCGAAAATTCTCCATAACCACTGGATAAGGATGTTCCAGCAACCGCCTAATTTCTGGCTGATACTGTTGGAATTCCCCCAGCATAAACTCGATCGTAAAGGCAAACATTCCTGAATTCCAATAATAATTCCCGGCTTCCAGATACTTTTTGGCAACTGCCAATACCGGCTTTTCCTTAAATGATTTCACACGATAAGCCGTTTCCATTTTCGCGCCAGCCTCAATGTACCCATAGCCGGTTTCCGGCCGATCCGGTTGGATGCCAAAAGTAACCAGCTTATTTTTCTTCGCCAAAGTCGCCGCTGTTTTTAGACAGGCGATAAACAAATCCTTCGGTTTAATCACATGATCCGCTGGTGCAACAATCAACACTTCATTTTTTGCACAAGTGAGGATTTCCTGACAATACTTGATTGCTAAAGCAACTGCTGGTGCCGTATTTCGCCCGATCGGTTCCAATATAATATGAGCCGCCTGCGCAGAGCATTCTGCCAACTCATTTTGCACATGATAAAGATACTCCTGATTGGTTACAATGATAATATCTTTGGCTTCAACAAAATCCAAAAAACGATCGATTGTTTTCGCCAGCAAAGATTTTTCCTCTTCCAGCTTCAAAAACTGTTTTGGCAGACATGTTCGCGAGAGAGGGAACAACCGCATCCCGCCGCCACCGGCTAATATAATAATCTTCATCGCAAACAAAATCCTCTCTGCTTAAAAGTTAAAATTTACCCTCTTGGTTTTGCTTACAATACCATGCATAGGTTCGGTTTAAACCATCTTTCAAGTCCACTTTTGCAGTCCAACCCAATTCTCTCAAAAACGAAACATCATTGATCTTGATCGGTGTACCATCCGGCTTTGAAGGATCAAATACCAAATCGCCTGAAAACCCGACCGTCTCCTTGACTGTTTCTGCCAACTCTTTGATCGTAACGCCAATACCCGTACCGATGTTTACGATCTTATCGCCATCGTAATGCTGCATCAAATGCACACAAGCATTCGCCAGCTCATCGACATAGAGAAATTCCCGTACGGGTGTACCCGTTCCCCAGACTGTAACGGTCTTTTCTCCATTTTCCTTCGCTTCATGGAACTTCCGGAGAAGCGCTGGCAGGACATGCGAAGACTGCAGATCAAAATTATCATTGATGCCGTAAAGATTCGTCGGCATCACGGAGATATACTTCGTTCCATACTGTTTATTGTAAGACTGACACATTTTAATGCCGGCAATTTTAGCCAAAGCATACGCTTCATTCGTCGGCTCCAGTGCGCCGGTCAAAAGGCTTTCTTCCTTGATCGGCTGTTCTGCCAAACGCGGATAGATGCAAGAACTTCCCAAAAACAGAAGTTTCTTTACCCCATTAAGATAGGCATTATGGATGATATTTGTCGCAATCATCAAATTCTTGTAGATGAACTCCGCCGGTTTTGCCGAATTCGCCCCAATACCACCAACTTTAGCCGCCGATAAGATCACGTATTCCGGCTTTTCTGCTGCAAAAAAATCTGCAACTGCCTGCTGATTTTCCAGGTTTAGCTCCGCATGCGTACGCGTAAGGATGTTCATATAGCCCTGCGCGGTCAATTCCCGCACCATCGCTGAACCAACAAGCCCGCGATGACCGGCAACATAGATTTTTACCTGTTTATCCATAAATATCCCCTGCTTATTCATTATATTCATGTACTTCAAAGCCGTTCTTTTTACACAATTGATCCCGCTTCGCAAGCAAGAGATCTTCCCTGACCATTGAAGCACACAGTTCTTGCAACTCTATTTTCGGCTTCCAGCCAAGTTTTTTCTGGGCTTTGGTCGCATCACCCAGCAGCAGTTCCACTTCCGTCGGCCGGAAATAGCGCGGATCAACCTCCACAACGACCTGCCCCGTCGCCCGGTCAATCCCCTTTTCGTCCAGACCTTCGCCCTGCCAATCGATATTCATGCCAACTTCCTTAAAAGCCAGCTCGACAAACTCGCGAACCTCATGGGTTTCCCCTGTTGCGATAACAAAATCCTCGGCCTTCTCCTGTTGCAAGAGGAGCCACATCGCTTCGACATAATCTCTTGCATGACCCCAGTCGCGCTTAGCGCGAAGGTTGCCCAAGTAGATCTTATCCTGCAGCCCCAGCTTGATTCTGGCTACCGCCCGGGTAATCTTGCGCGTGACAAAGGTCTCCCCGCGCCGCGGCGATTCGTGGTTAAATAAAATACCATTACAGGCATAAATCCCATAAGCCTCACGATAATTCACCGTGATCCAATACCCATATAACTTGGCCACCGCATAGGGGCTGCGCGGATAAAACGGCGTAGTTTCTTTCTGCGGGGTTTCCTGCACCAAGCCATAAAGTTCACTGGTCGAAGCCTGATAAAATCTCGTCTTCTTTTCCAGTCCTAAAATGCGAATCGCTTCCAAAAGCCTGAGCGTTCCCAAGCCATCCGCATTCGCCGTGTATTCCGGCGTTTCAAAAGACACCTGCACATGGCTCTGCGCCGCCAAGTTGTAGATTTCGTTCGGTTGTACCTCTTGAATAATACGAATCAGATTCGCCGAGTCCACCATATCTCCATGATGCAAAAAGAATTTTACATCCGTTTCATGCTGATCCTTATACAGATGATCAATGCGATCTGTATTAAACTGCGACGACCGCCGCTTTATGCCATGCACCTCATAGCCTTTTTCTAAAAGGAACTCCGCCAGATAAGAACCATCCTGTCCGGTAATCCCCGTAATCAACGCTTTTTTTTGCATGCTGCCCCTCCTGCTATTTATCTTTATGTATTCTCATAAAAAGACACTGCCCTTATATTTTTATCATTTCACTTAAATCCGCTACACAGCCAGACCAGGAAAGTCCTACACCGAAACCTGCCAACATCACATTTCGCAAGTTTTCCACCTCATGCTTGGCAACGATTTGCTCTAAAGCCAGCGGAATTGTTCCCGAAACCGTGTTGCCAACCATGCTGCAATCGTTATAAAATGGCAAATCCATGAGCTTACATTTTTTCTGGACAAATCCGAGCATCAATTTATTTGCTTGGTGAAAAACATAATAATCCATCTCTGCCCGCTGTAATCCCGCTTTCGCCAAGATTTTTTCAACCAGCGGAGGAACTTCGCGCAAGGAAAAATACGTGATCACCTGGCCATCCATAAAAACCTCATAGTTCGTTCTCTTATTCCCACGTTCATCAACCTGTTCAATAATTGGCGTACGATGCGGTGGATTTTTAGCACCACCAGCTGGAATAATCAAACTATCATACTTCGACCCATCCGTTCCAAAAACAAACGAATGAAGCAACGGTTTAGCAGCTTCCCTCCCAGAAACCAAGGTTGCTGTTGCACTGTCACCAAACAACGGACGGGTTGTCCCATCCTCTTTACTGATATATTTCGTATACGTGCAAGCCGTAAGCAGCAAAACATTTTTTGCCTGTTCGGTTTCAATAAGCCCCTTGATCAAAGATAGACCGTACGCATAGCCGGAGCACCCCAAATTATAATCCAAAGCACCGCACGCCTGCGACAAACCCAACCTCGATTGAACAAGACAGGCCGTTGTCGGCATAAGGTAATCCGGCGTTTGTGTACACAATACAATAAAATCGATATCACGTCGATCCACAGCATATTTTGCAAACAAATTTTCAGCTGCGGCTACAGCTAAATCGGATACGGTTTCATCTTCGGCCGCAATATGTTTTTCAAACACACCGATTTTTTGAATGAATCGATCTGCTGCATCATTTTTCTCGATTTGTTCCGGCAAATAGCTTGCAATCGCCTTGATATAAGCATATGTCCTCATAAGCCTTTCCTTTCTGTTTTATGACAAGAAACCGCCATCAACGATAAAATTTGATCCTGTAATCCAAGTTGCCCGCTCGCTCAGCAAAAATAAAAGTATGCCAGCTGCATCGGCTGGCATTCCTTTGCCAAGTAAACTTTCTGGCACAATATTTTCACTATCTTTTGTCATAGTTGTCTCAACCCAGCCAAAACAGACGCTATTCACACGCTGCTTTTTTACAGCAAGTTCTTGCGCTGCACAACGAACCATAGCTTCAAGCGCACCTTTACTTGCACTATAGACACTTAAGCCCTTTTGTCCCTTATGCGCACTAACCGAAGATATAAAGATATGCGACATCCCTGGATTGCTATATTTTTTCTTTGACAAAATTTTCAAGAGTGCCATCCCCGCCCACAAATTCACATCCATAACCGCTTGTGCCTTTTCCATATTCCACACATTCAGCGGCATCATACTGCTTTGGCCAGCTGAATGAACACTTCCGTCCACACAACCATTTTCCTCAACAAACTGTTGCACCGCTTTTTCTAAATTTTCGTGCTGATTCACATCCACCTCGGCAAAGAAAAGTCGACCTGTGTAACGGCTACGCAACGCATCATGCTTTTGCAAATGCCGGGAAATTGCCAAAACGGTAGCACCTGCTTCCAGTAATTCCAGCATCAGTTGATAACCAATCCCATTCGCTGCCCCGGTAACAACAAATTTTTTCCCGGTGAAATCAAAAAAAACCCCCATGGTCATCCTTCCTTCAACAAAAAACTATTTTTCTTCCATCACATAGGTATATAAATCAGCGAAAGTCTTCGCTTCTTTAAAATCAGCAACCTTCATTACCTTTTCGTATTCAATATCTACCATTGCCAAAAAACTGATAATCGTCAAAGAATCCCAGGCCTCTACTCCCGCCAAAGACATTTCCGGATCAATTTTCTGATCCATTTCCAAAAGTTCCGCTACTTTATCTAAAAAATCTTCCATTTATATAAGCTCCCTTTTATAAGTTTTTCCCCGGAACACCACAAACAAATCCGTCCACCGGAACGTTCCGCAATACTGATGAATTTGCCGACACCACCGCACCCTTGCCAACATGTTTTTTCGGTGCAACCATTGTATGTGTCGACAAAAAAACATCTTCGTCCAACCTTGCCCAACCTAAAACTGTTGCATACGGACACAGGACAGAAAAAGCTCCAACAACCGCATCATGTCCACAGCCCGAGTAAGCGTTCATCATCACAAAATCTGCAAGCTTCACCTGGCAGCTGATAAAAACAAACGGATAGACAATCACGCCTTCCCCTAATTCTGCAGAAGCTGAAATGACCGCCGTCGGATGAACCAGCGTCAAAAATTTTGCGCCGCGTTCCTGCAAGTCCAAGGCAACTTTTTTTCGACCCTGCACATCCCCTATCGCCAATAAAAAGCGATCGTTTTCCGCTGGCTGATAGTCCCTAATTGTATCTATAATTGGTACAGCGACATTCATATCATCTAATATATGTACATCATCTGATAAAAAACCTTTGATCTGATATTCTGCCGAAGAAAATGCTGCACAGGCCATCTCATAAACTTCCCGGCCACAACCACCGGCACCAACAATGATTATATTAAGCATCGGCCATCATCCTTTAAAGCTCTTTAATATACCACATATTTTTCTGATATCATCCACGGAAAGCTCTCCATAAAGCGGCATCGATAAAACTTCTTTTCCCAGCTTATTGGCCAGCGGCAAATTTTCCACACTAGCCGAAGGCAACTGCCGATAACAAGTGTATTCATTGCAAAGTGGGTGAAAATATTTTCTAGCAAAAACATTATATTCCTTAAAATGATCGTAGACGTAATCACGTGAATGACCAAAAACAGCCTCATCAATACGAATAACAAAATACTGAAAATTCGCCTTTACCTTCTCCACACTCGGCATCAAGGTAATACCTGAAACATCTGCCAGCTCTTCAACATAAGCCTGTGTCAGAATTCGACGTTTTTCGCGTTCTGCCGCCACATAATCGAGCATAATCAGGCCTACCGCCGCTTGAACTTCGTTCATTTTCCCATTGATCCCCGGCATAACAACTTCTTCTTCGTTCTTTATACCAAAGTTCTTTAATAAATCAATCCGCGCTTTTAAATGGGGATCATTATGCATCAAAGCGCCGCCTTCAACCGTATGGTAAAGCTTGGTCGCGTGAAAACTCATCATAGAAATATCACCGAAATTGCCAATGCCTTGCCCATTGATTTCCACGCCAAAAGCATGCGCCGCATCGTAAATCACCCGGAGTCCATAGCGATTTGCAATCTCTTCAATTTTATAAACATCACAAGGAGTTCCGAATACATGCACCGCCAAAATTGCAGTAGTCTGCGGCGTAATCATGGATTCGATCTTATCCGCATCAATATTCATCGTATACGGATCAATATCACAGAAAACAGGCTGAATATTATTCCAAGACAAAACGTGGGGCGTTGCCGCAAACGTAAACGGTGTCGTGATAACATCCCCCGACAAGCGCAGGCTTTGACAGGCCACCATCAATGCAATTGTGCCGTTATTGAACAACGATAGACAAGGCACCTGTAAATACTTTTGCAATTCTTTTTCCAACAGCATATGCTGTGGCCCATTATTCGTCAGCCATTTCGATTCCCATATTTCCTTTAATTTTTCCGTTACTTCTTCAAGCTTGGGAAAAACTGGCCGAGTCACATAAATTGGCTCAGCAAAAGCTTCTCTCATAAGCATATTCCCTTCCTTCTTAAAAATCATTCTTACCTTATTTCCCTGACAGAAAATATGCCGTTCATCTATCTATCAGCTGCCCAAAATTCAGACTGTCCATCCAATTCAAACTTACTGCAAATCATCTAAAAAATCAAACGCGATAAAATCACACTAAAAAAATCATACACTATTATATCATATTTAAATTTCTTTATAAATGTAAGTACAATAACTTTACATTATTGCAAATAAGACCAACTCCGTAGGCATTGCCGAATGCGTTCGAAGATAAAATTTGTATTCCGGCACTAAACTGTGAATATATTGTGGTATCGTAAGTAAATCCGCCTTTTTATGATAAACGCAAATCGCCAGCGTTGGCTTCTGTTGTCGTATGATTTTCTGGGCACCCTTTAATGCTTCAAGTTCACTGCCCTCTATATCCATTTTTATAAAAGTCACCTTATTATCTTTTAAAACATTATCCATGCTGTTGACCTTTATCTTGCAATTACCATCTTGTAAAATTGCTCCAGCTTCACCACCAACATTATTAAAGCAAAGTTCATCTTCATCATGCCAAAGTCCTAAATTATAACATGAAACGTTATCCGATTTCCCGTAACGTTCGATTAATTTACGATAATTATCTTGATCTGGTTCAAAACAATACATTCGAGAACCTCTAAATTTCTCTGCAGATATCTTTGCTTTATATTCTTCTACTGTATCGCCAATAAAAGCTCCACCATCAACAATAAATTCCATTTGATCTTTCATAAATTCAGCAAAAAAATATTCCGGATCTCTGTATGGTGCTAGATCAAAATCTATATCTTTCCCTGTTATTCTTCCATTAATATGCGCAACTAGTAGTTTTTGGGATAAATTATCAGCTAATGATTTATAGAAGTCTTGCAGTATTGCATAATGCTCAATGAAAAAAGCATACTCCAATAAATAGTCATCCATGACCCCCACACTTAGTGCATAAACTTTATTGACGTTAGGAGAATTAAATAAATCCCGTCCCTTTAAGAGAGCCCCCGAAATACCTAATATAATATTGATTTTCGGATATTTTTCCAATATGGTTTCATATTTTTCAACCAACATGTCATCTAAAAGGATTTCAGATTTCCAGTATGGTGCATTCACAACAATCGCGTCTACTCCTATGGAAGATTTTTTCAAATATCTATACAAATAATTGGCCCGATCACCGGCACCAAAAATCACCAACGGAAGTTTGGCCTTCTTTAGTTCCTCAAGTACGCCATCTACGATACTATTTTTTTCTATATAATTTTTTAACTCGTCCATCTTCATCACAAACCACCTTCACTATAATAATCACTTAGACAATCCACTTCAAAATTATCCAATCATCACAGTTTCTCGATTCTCTTTAAAAGTGCTCGATTCAATTCCGGCAGATTTCCCCATAACTTTTCATACCAAGCATAACGATCCTGATAATGCCTGGACAACAGCCGTTCTCTTTTAACATACGCATAAGCATTTTCTGCTAATTCCCAGCGCAGTGGCGCATTCTCTATCAGTTCTTGCAACAGCTTGGAAAACTCTGCTGCATTTTGATACAGCAAACCCGTACTTCCCGGATGAAGACTCTGCGCATAAACGGTAGGCGATGCGAGTACCACTGCACCATGTGCTGCACACTCAATGAATTTAAGATCGGATTTCATTCGATTAAACCTTGTATTCTGCAATGGCAGTATCGCGATATCAGCGGTATGCAAAATTTCTGCATACACAGGATAAGGACAAAATGGCACGAATTCTTTGCGATCGGTTTCCAGCGCATCAAAAAATTCCCGATCATGAATCACCTTTACTTGAACGCCGTTACCATACTTCGCTAAAATAAGATTCAACACTGGCATAAGCTCTGCCCAATCAGCTTCTCGATTCAATGCGCCAAAAAATAAAGTAACGGGTGTCTTGGCATCATACACCCGCTGTACAGGTAAAGAAATCATCTGATTGGCAAAAACTGCAACCTCAGGATTAAACTGACGGAGATATTCCGCCAAGGCGGGCGTCGAAGTTTGCACCGCATGACAGGCACGAAAAGAAAAAAATTGCTCCCGCTCGTGAAATTCGCGCCAACGCAAAGGATCATCATCAATCTCCGAAATCAAAAGATATCCTTTTTCTAGCAGCATTTTCAGTTCAGCCTTGGCTTTCGGCAACTCAGACCATATCCTCTGACGAATAAATATCTTTCGGGGGTATTGATAAGCAAGTGCCAAATCAGCTGCATGTAAACTATGCACAGACCGAACCCCAGGGATCGTCTGCAAAAATGACTGCGGCTCAACAACGCGCACCCTGGCGCAAACCTTTTCTTCCCCAATCATCGTCTGTACCAGCATCGGTTTTGCCACTTCGCCTTTTACTGCCCGTAAAACATACCCTACAGCCCATAAATCTGGTACAGGTTCTTTTTCCGGCAAAAGACCACAGGATAAAAACGCCTCCACCAATTTTTTGACCTCAGGTTTGTTTTTGAGCTCTTCATCCTCCCGGCTATAATACGGCTGTATATCATACACCTGCAAGCCCGCAGCCTTAAAAGCCGCCAGCACCTGCTTTAAAGGCTGCACGGACGGATAAAGGGCAGCCTCACCTTGCCACAGGGCGCAAATATTCTTAAAATAACGGCTGTTTGGCAAATCAAAGAGGACCTGCCCTTTTGCCCGTAAAAAAGAACTCTGCTCTTTTAACTTTTCAGCCAAGCAATTGTTTCCGCTATATTCGCCATGATAAAGCAGACAATCAACCGTTTCCGGTAAAATCCCCTGTCGAAAAAAATCAAAATCAGAAAAATTTTCCAACCGAACCTGATCAAGAACCCTTGCCGCCTGATGAGCCAGATCCGCGCTGTTTTCAATACCAAGATAACAGCAATCCGGTTGTATTTGCTTAAACAAGCGGCCAGTGGATCCATCGGCACAGCCAAATTCAACCACGAAAGCCGAATCCGCTGGTATGAGCGACACGAGCTGCATTACAATCCCTCTTTCTCCCTACGTTCTCCCATAAGCACGAAACAAAACTGCTTACTTCAACATCGAATAAATAAAATTCACCTGACGCCGCAGACACTTATCCAAGGCATAACGATCAACAATGGTTTCCCTGGCAGCCTTGCCTAAACGTTCCCGCAAAGCTTTATCTTCCAAAGCCTCTTCGATGCGGCTGGCAATATGTTCAGGGGAACGGAAGTTAGCCAAAAGACCATTGACGCCATCTTCTACCACTTCCTGTACTGGCGGCGTTGCTGAACCCACCAGACATACACCCGCTGCCATCGCTTCCAGCATCGACCACGACAGAATAAACGGCCTCGTCAAATACACATGCACCGTTGAAGCCTGCAAGACATGCAGATAAGCTTCACGGTCCAGGCGACCCGTAAAGTGTATCCGGTTTAGATCCAGCCCACCTTTTTCAAGTTCACATTGCTTATACGTTTTATTCGGTGCCGGAGGCGGTCCATAGCAGGTCTGATCCGCTCCGACAAGTACGACCTGACAGTTTGGGCGCCGCTTCAACAAAATGCGCAGAGCATCCATAAACTGTGGAAACCCACGATAGGATTCAAACCCTCTTGAAACATAGGTAACTATTTCCTCCGCCGCAGATAAATCAAGTTTAAGCTTTGGCAAAACAAGCTTGTAATTTTTATCGGGACGACAAAAATCGGTATCTGTTCCCTCATGCATTACTTGCATGAGCGAACGGTATTCCTCTGGGAACTGCTGCTTCTGCCATTCCGTCGGGCAATAGCGAGCGTCACACGCTGTCAAATTCAATAAATGATGCGCGTTGCGGGTGCGAATGCGCAGCATTGCATCAGGATTTACGACTTCATCGTCCCAATACCCCACATCTGAACCACGTGAATGATAATACCACTCAAAATAACCCAGAAGCGGTACGTTCGGATATATATCCTTTATGTACAGCGTCGAGCCCCAGCCTGTATGCCCAACAATGATGTCTGGCACAAAGCCAGCCTTCTGCCGCAAACTGCCCACCGCTTGACAGACGGCCTGCCCATCGAGCACCGCCTCTTCCATCGGCGAAACATAAGGATGAATATCCTTCGTCACGGCACGAGGTTCTTTGTAGACAGCAACATTAACGCCACCAAGATGATTGCCATTTGTCTGCTTCGTCAGAAAGAAAACTTTGTTTTTCTCGCTCTGGGCAAAATACTTTGCCAGATAGAGAAATTGTGCTGGAAAATTCGGATGCAAAAATAATATATTCATAAAAAAACCTCCGCTTACAGTCTACCGCATCGGCTGCGCATATAAAACCGTTTCACAATAACTTAGCATATGATGCCCTAAAAACAACTTGTAAGGCAAGCCCATTTCATGTATGACCATAGGAATCCGCCACAAATCCCAAGGATTATGGTATGCACAAATTTGCAATTTAGGTAAATTCAATGAAATACTATTCCTAGCGCCATGAATTGTCTCATATTCAGCCCTTTCAACATCCAACTTTATCAACGTTGGTTTTTCCTCTTTCTGAAAAAAATAGGTGTCTATATCAATAACATTTATACTATTTTCTTCCGAAGAATCCCCTGCTTCATTTATTCGAGATGAAGATGTTCCTTGATTAGAGAAAGATAGTTTTCCGGTTGTCCCCCATAGTCCTCTCTTATTAAGCACAATATTTTGTTCCCACTTATTTTTTTCTATCATCCTGCTAAATATATCATCATTTTTAGAATCTGGTTCAAAAGAATGAATTCTACAATTACCATTTAAATACCTAATAAAACTTTCTGCTGTATCTCCTATAAAACCACCCCCATCTACAATTACATCCCCCGCTTCTGGACGAACTGTCGGATGAAAATATTGCGGCCAATAAGCAATTTTTAAATATAATGGATTTGCTGTAATTCTATATTCCAATACTGATAAAAATACATCTTTAGATTCAGCGTCTTCGAGTATATCGTATGCCTGCATTATCTCTTCTAAAGATTCCATAATAAACATTTCATTGAACATTGCTGGATAGGTTATCCATTCAAAATCAAAACAAGAAAAACCATTTTCTATAAAGTTCTTCATCAAAGAAATATTGGTTTTTGAAAAAAGAACCACTGTATTTTCAGAGTCAAACCGTGGTATTTGTTCTATTGAGATCTTTTCAATTCCTTTTATGTTTTCACCTTTATCATTCTCATTTTCAAATAAATATTGTGTAGGTATCCGCCCTTGTGCTTTTAAACAATCTATAATACCTGCTGTTCTCTCCGATACACCATATAATATAATATTTTTTGCCGCAATAACTTTTGGTCCAAAAACCCTTTGCCGTGATACTTTAAACGCTTCCGACAATCTATGAAAAGCATCTTGATACACCATTTCATAACCCCGCTATCCATTTATTTTTGTTTCTAAATCAATTTTGCAAAATACTCTATACTTTTTTGCAATCCAGCTTCCAATTTAATCTTAGGGAACCATTCTAAACGCTCTTTTGCTTTTGTTATATCAGGTCGTCGCTTTTGCGGATCATCCGCTGGCAGATCTTTTTTCAATAACACAGACTGGCTTTGCGTAAGTTTTTTTACTTTTTCCGCCAATTCCAGCATAGTAAATTCATCTGGATTGCCTAAATTGACTGGGCCAATAAATGTATCTTCACTGCCCATCATCTTCATCATGCCATCAACCAGATCGTCTACATAGCAAAACGACCGCGTCTGCTGCCCTTCTCCATAAATCGTAATCGGTTCATCACGCAGTGCCTGCATAATGAAATTGCTGACCACACGACCATCTTCAGGATTCATATTCGGTCCATAGGTATTGAATATACGGATCACTTTAATCCGAACCGTATACCTACGATGATAATCAAAAAAAAGCGTCTCCGCCGCCCGCTTGCCCTCGTCATAGCAGCTGCGAATTCCACAAGGATTGACATTGCCCCAATAGGATTCCGGCTGCGGATGCACCAAGGGATCACCATACACCTCGGAAGTCGATGCCTGCAGCACTTTAGCATCGTATTTTTTCGCCAATTCCAGTACGTTTATCGCTCCCAGCACACTGGTTTTCATCGTCGCAATCGGATCGTATTGGTAATGCGGCGGGCTGGCCGGACAAGCCAAGTTATAAATTTCATCTACTTTAAAATCAATAGTTTGTATTACATCCTGCCGGATGAATTCAAAATTAGATTTTCCAATTAAATCTTCGATGTTTTTCTTGCTGCCGGTAAACAAATTATCGAGACAAACTACATCATGTCCCTGCGCAACAAGCCGATGGCATAGATGTGAGCCAATAAATCCGGCGCCGCCAGTGACTAATATGGTCTTCATATGCAATATCCCCTATCTTTTCGCCGGATCAAAGGAACTCAGCCCTTGACGGCCTTTTCGTAACATGCCAGTGCCGCTTCCGGCTTCTGCAATAAGCGGTTCGTTTCCGCTGCCAGCAGATAAAATTCCGTATCCATTTTCCCGTCCAAAGCTTGAATCGCATTCAAGCACTCACCAGCAGCAGCCGCTTTCTGCTCCTGCAAAAACTGCGCGGCACTTTTTCGCAAACCGTATTGCAGACGCTTTTTCAATACAAGCGTTATTTCACCAAACTGCATATCTGCGCGGAGCAGCAGCTTCGCTAAAAACTGGATACCCTGTATGGATAATCCCTTCTCTGCCATCCAATCCACAGCCTTTAAAACCGCAGCTAGCAGGAAATTGACTCTATAGCCCAGTTCTTTTTTCTTCGTGCATAAATCCAAGATAGCAAACAGATCATTGGCATTCGTTTCCCAGTGCAAGACCGTAGTATCCATAGAAAGAAGATGCATCATCGCTTGCAAAGCCTTATCTGCTTGATCATGCTGCAGATAAGAATATACCGCCTTTACGCCAATTTCCTGCCCATCATAACGAATATCGCCCTGCTCCGTCGAAAAAGCAAAAACAGATTTTTCCCGTCCAGCATTTTCCGCTTTCAACTCTGCCAATATCTTAGCAACATCCAGATTTGGCACTTCTAATTGCGTACCCAACTCTCGATTAAAAAGCTCAACATACCGATGAATCTGCATATGTTTATTGATGACTGAATCAATGGTCTGCTTCGGATTTTTTGCTTTCTCCAAAGCCTCTTCCATTGCCGCGGCAAAGCTCTGCTGGTCGAAACGATCAAAAAACACCGTATTGCTGTAATCGAGATCGATCTTCGCATGATCCGGTACCCTGTTTGTGACCATTACCTGGTTTAACGCAAGTGCTTCAAAATTGCGCATATTGAGATCATCCATAATACTGAGGTTCAACACAATTTTAGCCGAAAGCAATGCCTGATAATAATGATTTTGTCCGTTTTCCTTAAACTGGTTCGTCTGTCCTAAAAAAACAGAAATCCCTTTCTCCTGCATCCATTCATAGCACTCATACATCGCCGCATTCCGATCCCCAATATGCAGATAATCGCGATAAACTGACACGACATCAAAGGTTTTTGCCTGCTTCGTTGCCAGCAATCGAATTAAATCCAGCCGGTCGCTATCAACAAATAAAGAACAAGGCAGCCATTTCGCTTTTTCCGGTTCAAACTTATCAATATAGTTGGAATGTGCCGTATAATAGGTCGAAAAATACTGCTGATACTGCGTTTCAATCGGCCATTGATGATGTGTATCCATCGACCAGGCAACCTTTTTTATGCTTTCGTTCTGCCAAAATTTTTGAAATGCCCCTTCATTTTTATACTGTAAAAAAAGCTGATGCACTTTTGCCCCTTCACAAAAAAAACACACCAAATCAAAGTGTTTTTTCATGATTCTAGCAGCAAACGCTTCCACTGCAACACATTCCAAATCAATTTTATCTTTATTTATGACTGTCGCCCAATCTTTCCAAGGAAAATTATTCACCCCAACGACAAGTACTCTTTTCATGCTAAGCCGCTCCCTTTAACTTTCAAATATAAATTTATCATGCAACCCATTCAAAACTTGCGTTCTAATATTTTATAGCCGATGCAGCTCATTTCTGATTAAATCCGTTAGTTTTTCCGCCCCAGCAAGATTCAAGTGATCTACATTATGAAAATCAGCATCCGTAAAATCAGGATGATTCATATAATCTAAAAACAGAAAATCATATTTTTTCGCCATTTCATTTATGACCATATAAAATCCAGCTAATATCCGTTGATCAAAATATTTCATATACGTTTCCGTGAAAGGAAAGGCTATGATAATTGGTTTGCAATTATGCTGTATGCATAATTGCAAGTAATCTTCAAAAATTTTTTTATTTTCCCGTAAAGTAGCTGGATAAAATTTTCCGTTCCATTGTGAAGCACGACTCCGCGCATGTATCCTATCTTTTATACCAAAAGAAGCGCGCTGCCGCATCATAAAACGCTCCATATACTGCTTATGAAATTGCAAATCAATGCCTAAATTTTTGTATATATTTAAAACTGCCTCACGATTGAGCAACGCTGTTATTTCCTCTTGAGAAATTGCATAGTTATGCATACTTTGACAAATAAAATCATAGAATATAGATAAACTTCCTAATGAGCTCAATGATAAATCATAATGAAAACTATAAGGCGCCAAACCGATTAGTGCATAATGAAAATTCGACTGCTCTTTTTTGTAAATAAGCTTTGCCATTTCATAATCCACAAATAAATCATTGCTTGAGGCCGTAAAATTTAATAATCGTCCTTGAAATTTCTGTTCAAGAATTCCACAATGCGCATAGGACATTCCTGTAGCAAAAACATCATATGCAGTCTCTTGACTAAAATAATGCTGCAAAATACTAATTATATTCATTCTTTCTTCTGACAGCAAGGGAAAGAGCGGCACTATTTTTTCTTTGCGCACACCTTTATTACGCAGTTCCCGAATAATTTCTTCATCGAAATCCCAAAAACCACTCATAAGAAGAATAAAATCATAGCTTGTATTTTCTATTACCTCGCTTAGACAATCATAGGTATAGACTGTGTATTTTTCTTGGATATGCGGATCAGAAAAATGCTTAAATGGAATAATCGCATTTATACACACGTTTTGATTTATGATGGGTAAAACAATCGGCAACATTTTATCATCAGCGATTAGTATAACTTCATGCATGCAGTTCACCATAGACCTTTTCATATTCTCGACAAAATCCATTTACAGAAAACATCTGCTCTACTCGTTCTCTGGCGCTGTGGCCAATTTGTTTAAGTTCTACCGGGTGCTCAAGCGCTTCACCAATTGCTTGGGCCAATCCGTCTACATCCTTTAAGGAAATGAGGCATCCGGTTTTTTTGTCTTCAATGATTTCCCTAAGTCCACCTGTTGCAAATGAAACTACTGGAACACCACAGGCCATTGCTTCACAGACGGTTAGTCCAAAGCTCTCCGTCATGGATGTGGATACAAAAACATCACTAGTTGAATACAACTCCGCCATTGCTGCTTCCTCCTCAATATAAGGAAATGCATAGGATTTCAATTGCAACCCCTGTAAAAGCTCTGGGTGTTTACCGCCAACTTCCAAAAAAACGATCTGCGGATATTTCTTCTGTAAGATCTTCATTGCTTCGACCATATAGCCGCCGCCCTTCATCGCATTGGCAAGTCCGCCATGGGCAGCAAACATGACGATAAAGGAATCTGTCGGTAAATTCCATTTTTTACGAGCTTCTTTTTTATCATAGGGTTTATAAACCGTTGTATCTACGCCATTATAGATCATTTTGGTTTCTTTTTGACAAAAAATCGATTTTTTGACCATATCTTCAATCCAATGTGAAGGTGCAACCAATCGAATCTGCACCGTATTGATAATCCGCTCCTTAATCTGCTGAACTAACGGACGGTTCAGCGGCGCCGGACGCTCTCCGTCGAGCGGACACTTTGCACAGTACGCGGTCTGCCAATTTTGACAAAGATGCGGATACAGGCAATGCGCCGTAAATGCAAGCGTATCATGCAATGTCCAAAGCAACGGCTTTTGCGCTAAGAACGGCAATAAGAAATAGGAAAAATATCCCCCATTGATGCAATGCAGATGTACGACATCCGCTTCTTTAAATACAGGATGCGCCAAAACTTCAAACAGATACGGCGCAAAAAAATCCACCATACCGCGCTGCGATTCCATTGCCTGAAAAGCCTTCATACTATTTTCACTGGGCCGACCGATTGGTATCGTAAATTCATCCGGCTGACTTACAACAAACGCAAACTGATGAACAATATTCCCTTTGCTCCGCATGTAGTCCGCAAGCTGGTTTGCGATCCGTGCCGCGCCACCTTGTTGATCAAATAAATTTATGTGGACGATTCTCATTTTCGGCCCCGGCTTTCTTTTTTCTCAATCATGCGCAGAATTTCCTTTTCATAGCTCGCCTGTGCAGCTTCTCCATTAAACAAGGTGTCTTCCACCTTAACTTCCATTCGAGCAGCAATGGATTCCCGTAAAGATTTATCCAAAGCGAACTTGACTGCCCATTCGACATATTCGGCCTCCGTCTGCGCGATACCCTCTTGGATTCCGAGAGACCGGAGCAATCCTGCCCCCCAACGGCTGCGGGCAATATTCCCTTCCTGCGTTACAATCGGCAAATGATAATACAAGGCTTCCAGATTTGTCGTCCAGCCGCCGTACGGATACGTATCAAGCTGCACATCCGCCAGAACCAAAAGCCCCATCAAATCACCAGGTTTTGGCAACGGTGGCAATATCAGAAGTCTTTTTTCCACCCCAGCCGCTTGCGCTTTGGCCATGACGCGGCGATTAAACTTGAGATCGACGGTATTCGGCCCTTGGAATGGCTTGAGTACAATATAGGCCTCTGGTGCTTGGCGCAAAATATCGATCAAGAGCGCATCGCGCTTAGGATAATGCTTGAGTCCGTTTGCACAGGAAATAAAGAGTACGGCATCTTCCGGCACACCGATCTGTGCCCGCGTCAATGTACTTTCATTCTGTTCTGGTGGCAGCTGCGCTGCGCCAAGCTGCGGCAGACGGACAATTTTTTCCGTATAATGCTGTTGCGCATCCTGTGGCTCATGATCCCCACTGATGTAATAATCAATGGTCGTAAGCCCCGTCGTCGTTCCATGTCCCACGAGCACGGACTGCACCGGAGCCAGGTGCATGGCCCCCAAAAGATACGACAGCACATTCATACCAATATCGGCATAAATAACCATATCAAGTTCACTTTTCTTAATTGCAGCGGCAATGCCGCCAAAATCCTGAAGGTTCTTAAATTCTTCCCATTCGTCGCTCCAACCCTTGATTTCTTCGGTCATTGCATCATTAAACTTATTCAATACAAATACTTTGACAAAAAACTTGTCCTTATCATGGTATTTGATACGATTGGCCATATACTGTGTAACCGCCTGACTGCGAAAATTCATCGAAACATAGCCGATTCTAAGCGGCTCCCCTTTTTTGCGGCGACGGGGCTTTAGCGGTTGCACAAACGTCGGATACTCACTCTTTACAAAATCCTGCAGCAAGTCACCATATGAACGCAACGTATTAATCGTATTGCCACCGAGATAGGATAAGCGCCATAACCCCAGCACAAAATGCTCAAAGAAAATTTGTTTCAAAGAAAGGCTCATCGCCTCTGGCTGCCGACGCATTTCCTCTGCCAGCTCTTTAATATAACGCAAAATACATTCCTGATGAAAAGCCGTACCATTATACAGCGGTGCCTCCGTAATCCACAGCAGGAGCACCACACGCAGTGCAAAGGGCAGTGTTGATGCCAACGTAGCCCTGACATTGACCTTCGGGTCTTCGTTAATATACGGCGTGAACATCGTCTGCAAGAATATCGTTGGGTACCCTGTACTCACTTGATTTTCCAACAACTCTGCCGGACATTCATATTTTTCGGCATTCAAATGCAACACCGAATTCAAATTCAGAAAAATCGCCCGCCACAGTTGGATGATTTCCTGATTCGCCTCAATGCTCAAACTCTGAAACTGTGCCAGCGTCGTCGACTGAAAGTATGCAACAAGCGCTAACCGAAGAGAATGACACATTTCATAAAAATTCTTGCCTTCCTCCTGCGAAATAAACTTCATCTGCACATCAACTTTGCGGCGCCTTGTCCAGACCTGCACGAATTGCCAGATCGCTTTGCGGTCCGGATCTTTCTTCACAACTTCCAGCCACTGCCGACAAAATTGATCAACATATATATAGTATTGCATGGATTTTTTATTTTGCTGTTGGAGGTCTTTCTCCTCGGCAATCCCTAATGCCTTCAATTTGCTCTCCAGGAATTCATTGACCGCCTGCCAGCCGCAGTGCATCAAGCGCTTTTCCTCTTCCTGTGAGAGTTCTGCTATGGGTTCTGCCAAAACACTTGCAAGTTCCGCTTGCTTGTCCGTCAAGTCCCCATAGAGTCGCAAATAAGCCTGCGGCGCAGTCGCTGTTTGCTGTAGTTTCTGGTAAATTTTCATTCCCGCTTCCACCAAAAAGGCAGGATTCATAACACTCTGGCGCAGACAATCTGCCAAGGCCTGGCTGTCAAACGGTGCAATGACAAAACCGCCGCCCTCACCAAGAAATTCTTGTACCCCGCCGATATTAAACACGATCGAAGGCAGACCACAAAGACCCGCTTCCTGCATCGGAGCATATTCCGTATCCAGCCCCGCAAAATACAGATTCAAACTGGCCGCGCGGTAATATTCCCGCCAAAGCAGGCGCCTCGTGCGGCTCGATATTGCGCACGACATCGGCAAACGAAGCCGGCAATTCTGTCGTTCCGATATTAATAAGCGAAATGTGGCACATTCCCTGCCGAAAATCCTGCAAAACCCCCTGCAGCATCGCGACAATTTCTTCGCGAGCCTCGCCTAAGTCGCTGTAAAACGTCAGAACAAAACTGTTTTCCGGTAAGCCAAGATTCCGACGCGCCGTTGTTTTATTGCCGAGATGAAATATTTCCCGATCACTTAACAGCGGCAAAACAACCGTCTTTTGGTGCTGTAAAATACTCTGTCCCAGTTGTTCCTGCTGCCAGGCATTGGAACAAACAACTTGTGCCTGTAACGTCTTATAAAGATCTCGTTTCAAGGCAAACACAGCAGCCTGTTCCTGCTGTTTCTCGGCTTTTCCGGTATATACCGGACAGGAAGCACAGTCTTTCTTCCACTGGGCGCAATGCGCCGAGTGATTGCAACCAGCGGTATACGGCGCACAGTCATACAAAGACCAGACCAGAGGCCGTACATTTAGAAATGGCACGAGCAGCGGCGATGCTGCCTGCGCAATCCCGTGCAAATGAATCAAATCATATTGTGTCAGATCTTTTTCCCGCAAAAGCACAGCCAATTCCTCTGCAGTTAACAAGGCCTGGCCAGCCACTTTCGCCGCCGTTGCCCGTTTATCCTGCAGTGTCCAAAGTTCCGAGGCAATTCCCTTGTGCAGCAGTGCTTCATGTAAATTTTTGGCCGTCGATGACGCCCCAATTCTATTTTCATCCATACTAATATGTAAAACTCTCAGCATTCTAGTTCCTCCATGCTATATCGTAGTAATCAAAACCGTCTCTATTATCTCAAATTGCTCTATAAAAAGCAACTAAGTCCGCCCTGCCAGAACTACAAAAAGGAGGATGCGCTACACAAAAGTAAATGCCGCATCCTCCCCCATCATTCCTGTGAAGAAGTTAAGTGATAATAATAACCCTGATGGGCCATCAATTCGTTATGCGTTCCACATTCCAAAATGCGGCCGCGATCCATTGCGATGATAACATCGCAGTCACGCACCGTCGACAGACGATGTGCGATCATAATTGTCGTTCTGCCAGCAGCGATCTGCTCCAAATGATCCATAATCAGCTTTTCCGATTCGGAATCAAGCGCACTCGTCGCTTCATCGAAGATCAGGACCTTCGGATCCAGCAACAAAGCCCGGGCAATCGAAACGCGCTGTTTCTGTCCCCCCGAGAGGAGCGATCCTCGTTCCCCGACAAATGTCTCATAAGCATGTGGCAGCTCCTGCACAAATTCATCCACGCCTGCAAGTTTGGCCACCGCCATAATCTCTTCATCCGTAGCATTCGGCTTGGCAATCGCAATATTTTCCTTGATTGTACCACCAAACAGAAAGCTTTCCTGCAATACCACGCCGATCTGCCGGCGAAGCCAAGCCGCCTCAACCTGAGCAATATCAACCCCATCAATCAAAACACGCCCGCCATCGGGTACATACAGTCGTTGAATCAACTTCGTCAACGTACTCTTGCCTGACCCTGATCTGCCGACAATTCCGATTTTTTTGCCAGCTGGAATTCTGATCTTGATATCCGTCAAAACATTCTTGCTGTCTGCCTTATAACGAAAATTGACATTATCAAAAATCACTTCCCCATGAAGACTGGGCAGTGTCGTCCGATTCGGATTAAAAGCTGGTTCACTTTTTTCGTCCATAATATCGGCGACACGCTCCATCGAAACCCGCACCTGCTGAAAATACTGCCACATATTGACCAGACGCATAACGGGAGCAATAACCTGGCCAGCCAGCATTTGGAAAGCAATGAGTTCCCCGACCGTCAGCTTATGATCCATGACATTATACGCACCAATCCATAAAATCGCTAAATTGAAGGTCTGCTGGATAAACATCCCGATGCTGCCCGCAATATTGGCGAGATTCAATACCGAAAAAACCGATTTTATATACCGGGCAAGAATCTCTTCATAGCGACCAACAAAAGTTCCTTCAATCCCCAAAGATTTCACCGTGCGAATCCCCGTTATCGTTTCAATCGTAAAGGACTGATTCTCCGCCCCCAACAAAAAGCGTTCATTGATCAAGCGCTTATAAACTGGCGCAATCACCGCATTCAAAATAATATACAAGGGAATCGTAACCCAGACAACATAACTCAAGGAGCTACTATAAATGAACATCATCGTCAAATACACGATGGCAAAAATCGTATCCAATACAACCGTCAGGGCTGAACCCGTCATAAAGCCGCGAATCGTTTCCAACTCGCCAATGCGGGAAACAACATCCCCCACCTGCCAACGATCAAAATAACGAATCGGCAGCTCCGAAACCTTTTTAAACATTTGACTGCTCAAGGTAACATCAATCTTATTCGTCGTATTCACGAACAAATAACTTCGCAATGCCAGCATCCAGTTTTCAAACAGCGCGACCAAGATCATGCCGCCCAGCATAATATCCAAGGTATTTAAACTGCGATGTACCAGAACTTTATCAATGATAACCTGCGTAAATAAAGGGGACAATAAACCAAACAGCTGCAAAATCAAGGATACCACCAACACCTGCAGTAAAAAGTTCTTGTATTTGCTGATGACGGGGATAAACCACGAAAAACCAAATTCCTTAACCTTTTCCTCCATGTGAAACCGCTTGGCAAACAGCAAAATCGTTCCCTGCCAATTTTTGCAAAAAGTCTCCATCGGCGCAATAAACTCCTGCGTCGATGACAGCGGATCGTAAATCGCCAGCTTATTGCTGTCCGCTCGCAAAATCACAACAAAGTTACCATTCGTCAGCTGCGCGACGGCCGGCAGTGGCATATGCAGTAGTCGTTCTGGCGCAGCTTTTTCAAACAAACGCGCTTTAAGCTTAAGGTCAGCCGCAGCGCCCAAAACTTCTGTCGTACCAAGCGCAGTCTTGTCAAAGATATAGGCGCGTTCCAGCTGATGGATATCCGCCGGTATGCCAAAATGCGCCGCAATCCGGACCAGGCAGTATAACCCGGAATCTCTATTTTGCATAGTTATCTCTCCCTCAAAGCTTCATCCTTATATTGACGGAATGGATCCAGGAAGAAATCAATGATGCGCTTCTTTTTGATTTTGATTTCTGCAGACACGTTCATCCCCGGAGTCAAATTAACCTTCCGGCTGCCAACAGCGACCTGATTCTTGTCAAGCGTCAGTGCCAACCGATATTTATTCTTCTTTTCTTTATCCGTACTGTCCGTAACCGCATCTGGGCTTATTTCTGTAACTTCCCCGCTAATCACACCAAACTTCTGGAAGTCAAAAGTTTCCACCTTTACTTCGGCCTTCTGTCCAAGTTCGATATAGCCAATATCCTTATTATCCGCCCAGGCTTCTACTTCCAGCACTGCATCTTCTGGTACAATCATCATCAAAGCTTGCGCTTCCGTCACAACGCCGCCGACCGTATGCGTTGCGAGCTGGTTCACCCGCCCCGATGTTGGTGCGGTAATGACCGATAAACGATCTGTCTCCTGTGCCTTCTTAAGTTCTTCTGCATAGGCATTGTATTGCTTACGAGCTTCCACCAGCTCCGTCATAATGTCTTTATTGTAATTGGCTTGAATGGTTGCCAATTCTTCGTTCTCTTCTGCAAGTTTTCCCTGTGCCCGTTCTATTTCCGAAGTCTGTGCCTGCAGATTTTTTTGGTACTCGATACGGGTAGCCTTTTGTTCCAATAATTGGAATAAAGCAACGGAATCGCTGTCAACCAGGCTTTGCAGACGCTCTTCTTTTTCCTGCGCAATCTCCATCAAACTTTTATATTTATCCTGCGCCGCAAGTGCCGAGCGAATCGCTGCTTGATCCTGCTGAATCGCCATATTGGTTTTTGCTGTCTGCGCGGCTATCTGTGCCTGCCGGCTCTGATACAGCGATGTCTGGGCACTGATATCTTCCGCTTTTAGATCGGCAGAAGCCTCCGGCAAAAACGGTGTGCCTGTAATTTCACAATTTAAGCGGTCTACCGTCAGTTTATAGTAAGCAACTTGTTTTTTGAGCTGATCCACATCCGCCTTTGTTTTCGTTGTATCCAACTCAATTAAAGGCTGACCCTCCTCAACATATTCGCCTTCTTTGACGTACAACTCCTTAATCACGCCTTTGTTGCCCGATTGAACGATCTTGACTTGTCCCGCAGGAATAATCTTACCTGACGCCACCGTCACTTCATCAATTTCACCAAACCAGGCCCACAAAGCGCCGACAATCAACAATACGACGACTGTCCACAAAACTAATCTTCCTACGGGGGAGGGCGGCGTTTCTGTAACCTCCAGGATAGAAGGCAGGAATTCCGTTTCTTTCCCATCCTTATCGCCATCAATAAACTTTTTCCAAAGCTCTTTTATCGTCATTTTCCTACCTCTTGTTGTTCATACAGATTTTTATAAATACCGCCATGGGCCATAAGTTCTTCATGCGACCCCGCGTCAACGATATGTCCATGATCCATGACGATGATCTTATCGCATTTTTCGACCGTGCGCAGCCGATGCGCAATAATCAGCATCGTCCGATCCCCGGCAATCTGTTCCAGATTCTTCATGATCAGCCGCTCAGATTCATAATCCAAAGCACTCGTCGCTTCATCAAAGATCAAAAGACGCGGATTGGTCAAAAGCGCCCTGGCAATCGCAATGCGCTGACGCTGGCCTCCAGATAGTCCGGCACCACGTTCCCCGACCTTCGTATCATAACCTTCATCGAGTTCAAGAATAAATTCATGTGCGGCGGCAAGTTGAGCCGCTCGAATGACATCAGCCATCGGGGCAGTAGGATTTGCCATCGCTATATTGTCGCGGATACTGCCGTTAAACAGATAATTATCCTGCATGACAACGCCCGTCTGCCGCCGAAGCCAGCCATAATCCGCGCTAGCAAGGTCCTGCCCATCGATTGTAATCTTCCCCGTCTCTGGCAGATACATTTTTTGTATCATACTAGCCAAAGTACTCTTCCCCGAACCGGAACGGCCAATAATACCGACCTTTTGCCCAGCTTCAACCGAAAAACTGACCTTTTCCAAAGCCAACGGCGTATCCAAGCGATAGCGGAAAGAAAGATCTTCTATTTCCAGCTTCCCCTCTAATGCCGGCAAATTTGGCGGTTGCGGCCGCATCACTGGTTCCATTCGGTTATGCAGAATATCCCCCAAGCGATCCAGGGCCAACACCGTCTGCTGTACCTGGGGCCACATGGAGAGCAGTTTGGTCAGTGGTGCCACTGCCTGTGCTGCAATCATCTGAAAAGCAATCAACTGTCCTAAGGTAAATTTGCCGTCCATAACCATGTACCCGCCATACCAAAGAATGCCGAGCGTTGAAATGCGCTGAATCACCTGTCCACCGCTGCTGACAAGCAGACTAAACGATGCGGAATCAAAGGAACTCTGTACGTAACGGCAAAGAAGCCTCTCCCACCGCTTATTAAATTGGGGTTCAATGGCCAAAGCTTTTACCGTCTGCATGCCCGTTACCGCTTCAACTAAAAAGGACTGGCGAGCAGCGCCCGTCCGCCAAACCGCTTCAATTTTCCGCTTGTAAATCGGCAATGCCCATACATTCTGTATAATGTAGAGTGGTATGATGATCAATGCAATCATGGTCAGCATCGGGCTATAATAGAGCATAAACGCAATAAAGACGACCGAAAACAAAACATCCAGCAGTGTTGTGAGTGTTGTTCCGGTGAAAAATTCCCGAACGCTGTTTAACGCCCCCACGCGCATCAACGTATCCCCCACCCGTCGATGCTCATAATAGGGCGCTGGCAAAGAAATCAAATGCCGGAATAATCGAGTGCCAAGAATCGCATCCACCTTATTGGTTGTATGATTTAAAAGATATGTACGCAAAGCATTGAGCACGGCCTGCACAAAACAAAAAAGGAGCATAGATGTACCCAGTACCGTCATCGTCGACAGGCCTTGGTTCCCAATGACTTTGTCCACAACCACCTGTGTAAAGAGCGGCATAAGCAAACCCATCATCTGTAAAAAAAGTGAAGCCACTAAAACTTCACCAAAAAAGCGCTTATAATGGAGAATGACTGCATAGAACCATTCCAGATTATATCGCCGTTTGATATTCTGCCAATTCATTTTGGCCCGGAATACCATAACTTCCCCCGACCAAACCTCCAGGAAAGTCGCCATCGGCATGGCAATGGGATTTTCCTGATTGGGGTCAAATAAGAATACCGCCTCATCATTGTTGACGCCCATCATTGCATAAGCCCCATTTTTAAAGCGGATGACGGCTGGAACTGGAACTTCGCGCAGTTCTTCGGCTGATGGCCGCAAGAGCTGCGTCGTAAACTTATATTTTTTGACGACCTTTGCCAAATCGGTCCATTGTATTGTCGCATCCTGCAACTTAAACTTCTCGATCAGCTCCGCTTCACTTACCCTGCAGCCCATATGCTGCAGAACCGTTCCCGTCGAGCGCAGAGCCGTATAAGCGCGCCATTCGTCTTTCACTTCTGCCATAGCGTATCTCCTAACCAAATAAATATCAACAAACTACATTATCCCAAATATCCTGTAAAAAAGCAAGGTAAATCCTTTTTCCGGTTTTCTTCCCCCGTCAAAAGGATTATACAACAAAACAGGCACTGCAATTGCAGTGCCTGTCAAAGTTAAGCGGAAATGAATCTGCTTATGCTTTTGCCCAAGTCTTCGTCGTAGAGCTATAGCTCCAAGTTGTGTTGTCAGCGCCGAGGGTGAAGCTGTTTACTGCTCCAGAGCCATCGCCAAAGCCTTTAACCGTTAACGATCCGCCATCTTTTAAGGCGATTGTCAGGTTGCCAGAAGCAATTGCTGCGCTTGTGATATCGCTCGTTGCTACATTGTAAAGCATAACCTTATCAGTTGCCTGGCTGCCTACAGCGATAACATCATTGCCTTCGCCTTTGCCATAGTAGAATGTATCTACGCCAGCACCGGAAATCAACGTATCCGCTACAGCGCCTGCGCCACCCCAGAGGGAACTGTTGCCAGCGCCGCCGGTAATAACATTGGATTTCGAATCACCAGCCAACTGCAGATCGCCTGTAGCTGTACCACCAGTGATATTTTCAATGCTGCTATACGTAGCGCCCTTCGAGCCATCCAACCAAATATTAAAGTTATCTGTGCCAGAAGCTGTTACCGTATCCGTCTGATTACCACCATAGTAATAAGTTGTATCAGCAGCATACGTTAACGTATTAGCCGTACCAGTTAAGCCAACGGAAGCTTTAACCGTCGTACCAGTTCCGGACTGAACATTAACAGTTGCAGCAGCAGTTGATGTAATAGTATTCGTTTTCAAATCCAATTTGGAAGTTCCTATTGAAATATACACATTACTAGCATCAGCCGTTACACCAGTAACTGCCGAACCATCATATAAACGAATGACATCTGCTTCTGTAGTAGGCGCATTTGTATTGTAATCCGTAACAATATCATTGCCATTGTTTGCACCAAAGAAGAATACATCATCGCCTGTACCACCAGTTAAGTTATCAGCTTTAATGCCAGTACCACCCCAGAGGGAATCATTACCAGCGCCACCGTCTAAACTATCAGCTGTAGCAGCTGCACCGACAAGTGTATCTTCATAATTTGTACCAGTAACCTTGGTAACATTCGAATATTTACGAGTGTCGCCATAAAGGCCTGTATTGCCAAGATCAATAACCTGTGCGGTTGTTACACTGCCGAAGCTAAGTGTAGCTGCATTAGCCACGGAAGCACCAACATAGTAATTTGCATCTGCACTCGTAAACAAACCATCTTTAGCTACAACAGCTACTTTGCTGGTTGTTCCAGTAGTGTCTTTAACAAGGACATCAGTTTCGCCAGTAGCGCTTGCATTGCCAATACCTGTTAACTGAAGTTTGCCGCTTCCAGTCGAAACAAACACATTACCATTAGCAATTGCTTCAGCAGAGATTGTCGCATTACTAATACTGCTATCGAACAAATAGACAACCGAATTAGAAGCATTTGTGCCAGCCTGGAATCCAGTTACGGTATCTGTACCCGTAGCAGTGTTCAAGCCAACTACTACATTAGCCATACCAGTAGCTACGATGGAGTCAGAACCAGTGCCGCCCCAAACAACATCGTTAACGCCCGCATAAATTGTATCTTTACCAGCACCACCATAGATGCTATCAGAAACTACATTGTTATCGCCTGTAAATGTAATATTGCTTGTTTCAGCCGTAGCGTCCATGGTAGCCGCCGTAGTAGAACCAAACCACACGTTTGCTTTATCAGCACCTGCACTAATGGTAACTTTGCTGTAATTAGCCGAAGTACCAATCGTAACAACCGCAGAATTTGCAGTTAACGTACCGTTGTTACCAAAAGTCACAGCAGCCAAATCAACTGCATTAGCAGAAATAATATCTTCGCCATAGACGTAATCGCCTACAACAACATTTCCAGCAACGTCAGCAACTCTAATCGTATCCTTACCAGCGCCACCATAAATCGTATCAGCAACAGTTGCACCGCCACCACTTAAGAAATCTGCACCGCTACCGCCATAAATCACATCATTAGCAGCAGTACCAGTTACATTCCAAGCATGTGTGCTGTTCACTGTAATCTGCTGACCACCCGTCGATTTAGCGCTATTGCCGACATACGCATAACCAGGAGTTACAATATTCCCTACAACATTGCCTGCTGTTTCTGCAGAAGCAGTTCCTACATTGTCATCAAATACATTACCAGGGCTGTACACACTACCAAGCGTTACATAATTATAAGCCATTAAAAATCATCCTCCCGTATTGTTGGAATTTTTTTTGGAATCCATCCGGATTCCAGATTGTCGTCTTTCACTTCGTGCAAAAGCGAAATAAATTTACCAATTCGTCCTTTTACATTATAATATGGAAAATTATGATTGTAAAGAGATTTATCGAATGGATAAACTAACTTTTTACATTATAACATAAATACAAAAAAACACAAGAATTTTCCCACAACTTCTCGCTTGCCAAGCCCTGCAAAGAAGCAAAAAAAGTCCAGCTAACGGACGACATCGTTAGCTGGACCCACGGGAAGTTACCTTTTTTGTTATAAAAATTTCGCTTTTCCAAAATACATCTTACACTCTTATTATATTACCTTCAATACGCTCAAAATGCAAGCAGTTTTTTTGACAAGTTTCTTCCAGGGACTTTTGGGATTTGATACTTTTCTCCTATATTTATTGATCCGCGGATTCAATAAACATTTCATACAAACGTAAAAATTCTTTATACTCACGTGAGTCAACCGAGCCGGGTAATTTCAGTATCGTATCCCGGTATAGGTAATAATCCACAGCAAAAACCGCCCCGCTCTTAGAAAATACGTTCAGGGCAGCAAATTTTACATGGGCTGACGGATAGAGCTTCGCCATTGCCCGCCAGGCCGCTTGCGCCGTAGCACCGGTATCAACCGAATCATCAAGCAGCAAGATCCGCTTCGCCGCAAAACGTTCCGGCAGGAAATTTTGTACAATCAACCGCTCGGATTGCCGTTGATGGAAGGTTGACGCTACTTCCCTTTTCCGCAGGTAAAGTTTCACCGGTTCCGGCAGTAACCGAAGCAGGGGATGCAGCCATTCTTTAAAGCGGCCGCCCTGGCGCGAAGCCGTCACGGATACCAAAGGACAGGCAAAGTATGCACTGAATGATCTCCCTATAATGTAGCCGCCTTTTGCAATAAAGACCACCAAATCCGGCTGATAGTCAGCAGCAACCTTTTCAGCGAATTCACGACTGACTTTTGCTAAATTTTCTAATGACAACTCGATATATTCCATGCAGATCTCCCTTCCGCAACAATTTGTACAGTTTAACCGCCTTCGTCAGCAGATGCACGCCTCGCAGGCACGGCCGTTTGACCAAAACGGCTTCCTGCATATTCCGCAACAGCTCTTGCCCTGTAGCGAAGGGCTTTACGTAAATATAATTCCGTCCGATCTCAAGGAAGGTATGTGCATCACTGCCAACAATCGCCGTTTTTCCTACTGATGATGCGATTTCCTGCTGCCGTGCACTGAACGCTGCCTCCACATTTCGCCCATTATGGCTTTCGATGAGATCCACCACTAAAGCATTTTTCCGAAGAACCTGCTCCTTCAATACGGTTCGCCAGCGTTTCTCGTCATAAGGGTGCGGAATATAGACCACGGCATTTTGGCGTTTAATTGCCGCAATCGTCTGGCTCGCTGTGAGTCCCGGCGGAATCCATTCCGTCAGAAAAAGACCGATGATTTCCCCTTCCTGGCTGTAGATTTCTTCACCGATAATGACGTCGATTTGATAGTTGCGCAAGAACTTTTTATACGCTTTTGCTCCGGCAATTTCATTATGATCCGTAATCGCCAGGCAGCGGATCCCCCGCAATTTGCACATCAGCAGCAGAAAATACTTGTCCAGCAGACTGTCGGGCGAAAATTTCGTATGCACATGAAACTCTGCTCTAATCCACGGTTCTTCCGCTTTCATTTTCTCGCCACTCCTCTGCTGAAAATTCTTTGCACCTCTATGTTTCGAAATATCGCACATAAATGTATTTCAGCGCATAATATATTCCGTATCGTATTTTTTTAGGCCAGGCGCAATAGGGCAAAAAATACCGTTCGTTTTCGGAAGACCGCCTTTTCTGCCAAGCAGCGACATCCTGCCGCCTTTGCCAGCCCCGGCCATGGTAGATATGCAGTTCAGGCAAAACGGCCGCCTTATAGTGCCGGTCGTGCGCCGCCCGCAGGCAGATCTCAATATCTTCTTTATACATATACATCGCTTCCCTAAAAACGTGTCCATGATCGCTGATTTCATCAAGGCAGCTGCGTCGGCACAACATAAACGCCCCGCAGATTGCCGGAAAACATTGTGTTCCCAGCCCTCGGTCGATTTCTTTCCGATCGTAATACCGTCCATACCAGGTCGGCTCGATTCCTGCAGAATCGATTTCCTCGAGCAGTATAGGCTCACCAGCCGTGTCGATTGCATAGCGAAGCAAGAGCGGCGTCACCGCAAATAGCTGCGGATCCGCAAACAGCCGTTGCAGCGCTTGTGGCAAAACATTTGCCGAAAAAAACACATCGGGATTCAGAAACAGCACTGCCTCTATATCCGGTCGCAATTGAGCGTACCCGATATTATTCGCCCGGCAAAAACCAATATTTTCCGCATAAATGATTTGAACACCCGCGATATCTTGATAGACTTTGAGATAATCTACATCAGCAGAACCAGAATCAACAAGAATCAACTGACTGAATTCAATTTTCTGCTTTTGCAGCGAAGCAAAATATAGCTCCAGATGTTTGGCGCTATTATGGGTGACCGTTATAATGGCTAACTTTTTCATTTGCTTCCTTCGCCTTTATACAATGCCACGATTTTTTCCTCTAAGCCATCCCAATCGCGTAAATCCGCAGTTTTACCGCCGCCTGCCACGAGCGTCTGCCGTAGCTGTGCATCGTTACAAAGTCTTTCTATACAGGCTCGCGCGGCGGTAAGATCCCCCGCCGGATAGAGCCTACAATTTCCCCCCTCTTCCAGGGATTCAAGATTGCCCCCATT